>Ga0310810_10001661_pt1 | contig 23529 bp, 20 predicted proteins | sample NCmetagenome_FD_207641 | JGI IMG/M metagenome (GOLD analysis project Ga0310810, IMG submission 207641) | Soil microbial communities from experimental microcosm in Duke University, North Carolina, United States - NC | ecosystem: Engineered > Artificial ecosystem > Soil microcosm > Unclassified ... | reverse complement strand
GCAGCCGCTTCGGTTGCGCGCACCGGCGAATCCACGCGCTATGTCGGAACACCAGCGGTTGGAACTTCCAAAGCCGCTGCCGCAGGCGGGGTTGCTTCGGTCGGCCCGGAAAACACGCCTATCAACCAGGGACGTCGCGTGTTCGCGTGGAGCATGGTGGCGGCCTTTCTCACGGCCTGGTTCATTGCCTTCTTCCGCTTCTTTCTGCCGCGCACGCTGTTCGAACCTGCGACCTCTTTCAAAATCGGATACCCGGCTGACTATGGCCTGGGGGTTGACACCAAATGGCAGCAGAAATACCGCATATGGGTGGATCGCACACCGGATCGGATGTTTGTGATTTACGCCCGCTGCACCCATCTCGGCTGCACCCCCGACTGGAAGCCAAGCGAGAACAAATTTAAATGTCCATGTCACGGCAGCGGCTATGACAGCGAAGGCGTCAATTTTGAAGGGCCAGCGCCGCGTCCGATGGACCGTGCGCACGTTGAGATCGCGCCGGACGGGCAGATTCTGGTGGATGTCTCAAAGCTGTATCAATGGCCCAAGGGTCAGCCATCACACTTCAATGAAGGCGATGGCACGAGCGGCGCCTGGTTGCGGGCGTAACAAAGAATTGCGTAGCGACAGCCGCCCTCGGCTGTCCAGCTGGGCAACGTCCAGCAGCGCAACCGTAAAGAACTGTCGAGCTTTGCTCGACCGGACAGCCGGGGGTGGCTGTCTCCACGTGAACCTGAGAGGGTGATCATGCCCGAGGAAAACGGCAACGGAAAAAACGGAAACGGCACTCGCGTCGGACTGCTCGAGCGCGTCAAAGCCGGGGTCAAAGAAGACGTTCAGTCGCTCAAGACCGACATGCCGGCCAAAGCGAAGGATCAGATCGAAGGCCTGAAGGATCCGACCAAGACCCAGCTCTACACCTCGATCTTCCGCCACAAGCATGACGACACACCGCGCAACCGGGCGCTGGGCGTGCTTTCTAACGTGTTTCTGCACCTGCATCCCGCCAAGATCAATCGTGATGCGGTGCGCTACAGCTTCACCTGGGGCATGGGCGGCATCACGTTTTACCTCTTCATTGTGCTCACCTTTACCGGGGTGCTGCTGATGTTTTACTACCACCCGACCAAGGTGCAGGCGTTCCGTGACGTGCTTTATCTCGAGCACGACGTCCCCTTTGGCAAGCTGCTGCGCAACATGCATCGCTGGGCCGCTCACCTGATGGTGATCGGCGTATGGCTGCACATGTTTCGCGTGTTCCTGACCGGCTCCTACAAGAAGCCGCGTGAGTTCAACTGGAACATCGGTGTTCTGCTGCTGGTGTTCACGCTCCTGCTTTCGTTTACGGGATATCTGCTGCCAGACGATCAACTAGGCTTCTGGGCGGTGACGGTCGGCACCAACATGGCACGGGCAACGCCTGGCTTAGGACATGAAGGACCGTTCGGTGCGCAGCTCGGTATGACGCCGTATAACGACGTGCGATTTGGATTACTGGGCGGTTCCATCGTGGACGCGAACGCCCTGTTGCGCTCTTATATCTGGCACTGCATCGGCATTCCGATCGTAGCGGCGATTTTGATGATCGTTCACTTCTGGCGCGTCAGAAAAGATGGCGGCATTTCGGGTCCGGCGCCGGTCATGCTGGCCTCGGAAGTGAAGGAAAAGAAGTAAGAAAACACATGAAGGACGGGCGTCTCGCCCGTCCATAGGCTGCGGGCGAGGACACCCGCGCTCATCGGAGCAATAATCGGAGCAATAAATGGACTGGCGACAACTTTGGGAGATTTGTTCGGCACCCGATAACGTGCCCATCGTGGGCCTGATTCCGCTGCTCTTCTTCTACTGCTATCTGGCGTGGAAGCAGGCGCGCGCCAACGATCAGCTGATCGGTGAGCTTGAAACCAGTCCCGCCATGGCCAAGACTCACCACCGCAAGACCTGGCCGTTCCGTCCCGGGTGGCAAAAAGAAATCCACGTCTGGCCCTTTCTGCTGCGCATGGAATTTCTGGCGGCGATGATTGTGACCATCATTCTGATGGTCTGGTCCATCACGCTCAGTGCGCCACTCGAAGAGCCCGCCAATCCCAACCTGACCATGAATCCTGCCAAAGCCCCGTGGTACTTCCTCGGACTGCAGGAGATGCTGGTTTATTTCGATCCCTGGATCGCAGGCGTAGTAATGCCGACCCTGATCATCGTCGGCCTGATGGCGATTCCTTATATCGATACCAATCCGCTGGGCAGCGGCTATTACACCTGGAAGCAGAGGAAGTTTTCGATTGGATCGTTTCTGTTCGGCTTCATCGTGCTCTGGGTGGCGATGATCATCATCGGGACCTTTATTCGTGGCCCCGGGTGGCAATGGTTCTGGCCCGGGCAGACCTGGGACCATAACCGTCTGATTTATGAAGTGAACCGTGATCTGCCTGACCTGTTCGGGATCGGTTCGAACCTGGGCAAGGCTATTCTGGGCGGAATCGTGGTGGTCGGGTATTACGTGTTGGGCGGATTCATCGTGCATGCCCTGTTCCGCCGCTATAACCCCAAAGACTACAAACGTATGAGTCTGTTGCAGTACTCGATCATGCAGTTCTTTCTGCTGACCATGGTGGCGCTGCCACTGAAGATGATGCTGCGGCTGGCGTGGCATATCAAATACGTTTGGATTACGCCCTGGTTTAATGTGTGAGAGTTCAGCCGAGTGAACACAGGGGCGGGTCTCTGACCCGCCCGCCCGGATCGAAGATCCGGGCCTACGCAAGCAGGTTTGGAGGATTTTGGTGCCGGAAAAACCCGTCCCCGATCAGGATCCGATAGTCACAAAGTCTTACGCTCCTCACTATGTCCTCGCCATGGTGATCCTGATGATCACCCTTTTTTGGGCGCTGTGGGACGAGGCGTTCGGTCAGCGTCCATGGAAGGCCTATCAGGAAGAATGGAAGCACCGTTATGTCGCGTTTCTGAAAACCGCGACTCATTCCTCCGCCAATGCCGAAGCCACTGTCACTGCCAGCCCTGATTACAAGGCGCTTGAAGCAGAGTACAACCGGCTCAAATCCCAGACCCAGCCTGACGTTGATCGAATTCAGAAACAAATTACCGATCTGAACGCAAAGATTATCGCTGTACAGAATGTCTTCACCGACCGGCGCGCGTATGCCAATGCTCTGACCTACGAGATGGAAACTGATACCAGCGCTTCCGGCAAAAAGAGCAAGCAGCGCGATATCGACGACTATAAAGCCAGGAAGGCCACGGTCGAGTACCCGGACGGCCATCGAGAGCAGTACAACTTCAAGGAGCTGGAAGAAAAATACAACGAATTACGTGACGAGCGCACCAAGGTAAGCGCTGAACTGGGTGAGGTTCTGAAGCCGGTCACCGAAGCCAACACCAGGATGTCGCAGTACGTCACTGATCACATGATTGACCTCACGCCAACCCAGATCGAGGGACTGAAAAAGAAAACCGCCGAGTGGGACCCTAAGATCCAGCAGATCAATGTCGCGGATGCCAACATCGTCGACCGGTGTGAATCGTGCCACATGGGCGCGCGCGAGCCGCTGAAGATCAGCGCGGCGGTGATGACGCCCAAGGGCAGCAAGCGACCGGATGAGTACGCACAGGCTTTTGTGAGTCATCCCGAGCCGGGACTGCTGAAGATCCATGATCCTGACAAGTTCGGATGCTCGCCTTGCCACCAGGGAAATGGACGCGCCACTACCAGCGTAGAAAAAGCTCATGGGAATTATGAGCACTGGCTATGGCCGCTCTTCCCTAAACAGAATGCCGAAGCGGGATGCCAGACCTGCCACGCCGCAGACATGATGCTGGTCAGCGGGGATGTGGGATGGACCATCAGTGAAGGCAAGAACCTGTTTCGGCAGCGCGGCTGCATGGGTTGCCACCGCTATGAGGGTTACGACAAAGAACCGGAAGACCTTACCGCCGTCAATCAGCAGCTGAAGTTGCTGGAGCAGCAGAAGATCGACAACTCGAAACAATCGGCAGCCATGATGAAGCAGGCTGACTCGGCGCAGAGCAACGAAGAAGCGAATCGCCTGAACGATAAAGCGGTCGCGTTGCGGGTTGCCAGCAGCAAAATTGACGGACAAATCCAGCAGCTTGATTTTCAATCGCACAGCCTGATGCAGGACATGAAAAAGGTCGGGCCAAACCTGAAGGACGTGCGCCTTAAGCTCAACAAGAATTGGATTCCGGTATGGCTCAAGAAACCGACCGATTTTCGACCCACCACCAAGATGCCGAACTTCCGCCTGACCGATCACCAGATTCAGGCGATCTCGGCGTACATCTGGCAATCAGCGCTGACCGATTCCCCAACCAAACAGAAGCCTGGAAACGCGGACCATGGCAAACAGTTGTTTGAGAGCCGCGGGTGCCTGGCCTGCCATTCGATCGGTGAAGGAAACCAGACCGACGGTGGAACGTTCGCCGCCAACCTCACCCGAGTAGGCGAGAAGGCGAATTACGATTATCTGGTTCGCTGGATCCATAATGCTCGCGAACGCACCCGGCCATACTGCCCTTACGAGAAAAAAGATATCGGCCCCGAGGACTACGCTAAGAAAGGGCTGCCCTACCAGTTCGATCTGCAGCACAGCCAGTGTCCGAACGATGGCCATGAACTGCAGGTCCAGAACATGACGGTGATGCCCAGCCTGCGGCTGAGTGTGGAAGATGCGCAGGACATCGCCTCATACCTGATGACGCAGAAGAAGCAGGAGCCTTCGGCCTACACGGATGCTTCCTTCATGGATGATCCCAAACTGAAAGACGAAGGCAAGAAATGGGTGCGGCATTACGGTTGCGCCGGATGTCACGAGATTTCGGGCATGGAAGATGAAGGTCGGATAGGGACCGACCTCACGGTCGAAGGCAGCAAGCCCATTGAGCGACTCGACTTTGCCCTCTTTACTGAAACTGCCCAGCGCGGCGGCAAAGGCGCTGAACCGATCACTGATCCCGAAGATCGAGAGAGATTGCCCGAAGGACCAGCAAAAGGCGACTGGTACAACCACAAAGGTTTCTTTGAGCACAAGCTTGCCGAGCCGAATATCTATGACAAGGGCAAGGTGAAGACGGCGGAAGAGGCTTTGCGGATGCCGAATGTACATCTCAACAAGGAGCAGATTCGTGCGATCACGACTTTCCTGCTGGGCAGCCAGGAGAGTTCCCTGCCCGCCAGCTATCAGTACAAGCCTGCCGATACCCGCCGGGACATTCAGGAAGGCTGGTGGATCGTCACCAAGTACAACTGCGTGGGATGCCACCAATTTATTCCTGGCCAGAATACTTCGCTGATGGGCATGGCTCGCTACAAAGACGTTCAGGAGCAACTGCCTCCCAAACTCCTCACCGAAGGCGCGCGCGTCGATCCTGAGTGGCTGCGGCGCTTCCTTGCCAATCCCGCTCTGAGCACAACCGACACCAACCGCAATGGCGTGCGGCCGTATCTGCAAGTCCACATGCCAACGTTCTCGTTCTCTGATAACGAGTTGCGAAAGCTGGTGCGATTCTTCCAGGCCATGTCCCAACAGCCTATGCCCTACATCCCCGAAGCGGTGCCGACCCTGTCAACGAAAGAAAATGACATGGCGCGCAGTTTGTTTTCATCGACCGCGGCACCATGCTTGAAGTGCCACGCCACCGGCGATGCCAATCATGACAAGAACGCTACCGCGCCCAACTTCCTGCTGGCCCACGAGCGTCTCAAACCAGATTGGGTGGAGCGCTGGATTACCGATCCGCAAGCCATCAGCCCGGGCACAGCGATGCCTTCGGGATTATTCAAGCAGCAGAACCGCCAGTGGGTGTTCGCCGGACCGACGCCATCAACCTTCCAGGGCTATACTGGCGATCACCGTAAATTGCTGACTGACTACATTTTCCAGCTGACACCGGAAGAGCAGCGGCGGGTTGCGGCTTCTATGGGCAAGACCCGGGCAGCCGTGCCGTCGCCGACCAGGCAGAAGCAAGCCGACAACTCGCATCCGACTGCCGGACATGGCGGTGACCGATAATTTCCAAAGACGTTTAGCGTGATCAGTTCACAACTACCTTACGAAAGGCGACATCATGAATAGAAACCAATGGGCTGCAATTTTCCTGGCTTCGATGCTTGCGCTGGGAATGTTGACCGGCTGCAGTAAAAAAGAGAACACCAACGAAGAGCAGGGCACATCCCCCAGTTCGGAAGTCAAACCAGCCGGAAGCTCGGCGCCGATCGATCCCGCAACCGCGGCCAAGATCAGCGGTACAGTCAGCTTTGACGGCACCGCACCCAAGCCTTCCAAGATCGACATGAGCCAGGATCCGGCCTGCAAAGGCAACAACACCTCAGAAACCATGGTCGTCGATAGCGGCAAGCTGGCGAACGTTTTCGTTTACGTTAAAGATGGCATGGGCGACCGCAGCTTTGAAGTTCCGAAGGACTCCGTCACCATCGACCAGAAAGGATGCCAATACCATCCGCACGTGCTGGGCGTCATGACCAACCAGAATATCGAAATCCGAAACGACGACGATACTACCCACAACATTCACCCCACTCCGAAAGATAACCGTGAGTGGAACGAGTCACAGCCACCCAAGGCAGCTGCGCTCGAGAAACAGTTCACGCGCGAAGAAGTGATGCTTCCGGTCAAGTGTAACCAGCATCCCTGGATGAAGATGTACCTGAACGTTTCCAAGACTCCGTTCTTCGCGGTTACCGGATCAGACGGCAAGTACGAGATCAAAGGCCTGCCGCCTGGCGACTACACGCTGGCCTTTGTTCACGAAAAATTAGGAGAACAGACCCAGAAGGTAACTCTGGCCGCGAAAGACAGCAAGACCGTGGACCAGGCGTTCAAGCAGTAAAGTACAATGGTTGCTGGAGCGCGGAACCTTTCCGCGCTCCGCATGCAGCATAGTAGGCCGAATAGGAGCCTGCCCTGACAGCGGTTTCCACAAATTACAATCCCGCACAACATCGCTTCGCTGTGTTCATCGCGTTCGCGACCTTTCTTCTGATCGTGGCCGGCGCACTGGTGACCAGCAACGATGCCGGCCTGTCAGTCCCCGATTGGCCCACGTCTTTCGGCTCGATATACAAGATTCCACGCATGGTGGGCGGCGTCCGTTTTGAGCATTCCCACCGCATGGTGGCCGAATTCGTCGGGCTGCTCACCGTTACGCTTGCTATCTGGCTGGCGCGGTCTGAAAAGCGCCGCTGGGTAAAGATCCTGGGATGGCTGGCGGTGGGCACCGTGGTTCTGCAGGGCGTTCTTGGCGGGCTGACAGTTCTATATTTCCTCCCGGCAGCCATTTCGACGGCTCATGCTGCGGTGGCGCAGACTTTCTTCTGTCTGGCATTCGCCCTGGCGCTTTTCACCGGCAAACGTTGGATTGAAGAAGTCCCACAAGTCGAATTCGATGATCGGCATCCTACTCTGTTCACCTTGACGATGGTTTCCGTTGCTGTCCTTTACGTTCAGCTGATTCTCGGAGGCATGTTCCGTCATCACGGGCTGAGCTGGTGGCCGCATGTCATCAATGCGCCCACCGTGGCTTTTGTTCTCGGCTGGACCGCGGTGCGGGCACTCACGGCTTATTCGAAAGTCGATGCTATTCGGCGCCCGGCTGTTATCATGCTGTCTCTTTTGATTACACAGTTGTGTTTAGGTTTTGTAGCATTTCTTACTCGCATTGCCTGGGGAAAGGACGCTGTGCAACCGGAGTTGCCGATGGTCATTGCAACCGTAAGTCACGTCGCGGCAGGAGCGCTGTTATTGGCAACCACGGTTGTGCTTGCGATTCAGGTACGGCGTCACGTTCCGGTCAGGTTTGAAGAGCGCGTACCCGCAGGAGAGCGAGAAACGATCGCCGCATGAGCACTGCCACCCAAGTCATCGACGTGCCCCGCGGCGGAGCAGCCGTGGTGGTCCGCGACTATGCCGAACTGGTCAAGGCACGCGTAACCTCGCTCGTGATGATGACCGCATGGTGTGGTTTCTTTTTTGGGGCTGCAAAATCAGGTGTGTCTTCCGTCTCGTGGTCTCTGTTCAACGCACTCCTGGGTATTGGATTGGTCTCAGGCGGAACGGCCGCGCTCAACGAGGTCATGGAAACTGAGGTTGACGCCCGCATGAGGCGCACTGCGCGCCGTCCCTTGCCAAGTGGCAGGATGAGCCGCCTGCAGGGGTTGGTTATCGGTGTGATGATGACGGTAGGCGGCGCTCTTTACCTGGGATTGCAGCTGAACGCGCTCACCGGCTGGCTGGCGTTGGCAACCTCTGCGGTTTACCTGGGCGCGTACACACCGCTGAAGAAGATTGGCCCCGTCTGCACTTTTGTGGGCGCATTTCCTGGCGCCATGCCGGGCGTGCTGGGCTGGACTGCCGCACGCGGCAAGCTGGAATGGGGAGCGCTGGTGATGTTTGCCATCGTGTTTTTCTGGCAATTCCCGCATTTCTTTTCAATTGCGTGGCTCTACCTCGAAGACTATGCCGCGGGAAGCATCCGCATGTTGCCGGTCGTGGAACCTGACGGCAAATCCACCTCTCGACAGATCCTGCTGTACTCCATCGCGCTGATTCCGGTCACCCTGACGCCTACGCTGCTGGGATTATCGGGATACGTCTACTTCGCCGGCGCGATCGCGCTGGGACTGGCTTTATTCTATTTTGGATGGCGGCTCGCCTCAGCAGGAACGGCCGACACGGCCCGCTCCAAACGCCCAGCCAGACAGCTGCTGCAAGCCACCATCGTTTACCTTCCGCTGTTGTTCGCGCTGATGATGATCAATTCACGGTAAAAAAATGGCGGGCCAGGAAGACCCGCCATCATTGGATTTAAATCGATCTAAGCGACCGGCTGCTCGGTGAGCACTTTCTCGCGCTCTTCTGCATCCTGCGATTCCTCCGACTTGGTGTGAGGCAGGGCCAGCGCCAACACCTCCGGAATGCTCTTCACATAATGCACAGTGACATTTTCCAGTTGCTCGGGGGTCAGGTCTTCCTCGAGATTGGTTTTGTTGTCGGCCGGCAGAATGACTTGCGTGACTCCCGCCCGCTTAGCGGCGAGCACCTTTTCCTTCACGCCGCCGATGGGCAGAACGTCTCCGCTCAGCGTGATTTCACCCGTCATGGCGGTCAGCGGCCGCACCGGACGATTGGTCAGCAACGAAACCAGCGCAGTCACCATGGTGATGCCGGCGGACGGCCCGTCCTTGGGGATCGCTCCGGCTGGAACGTGAATATGAATGTCGTGCTCGGCGAAGAAGTTTTCGTCAATCCCGAGCAGAATCGCATTTGACCGTACCCACGTCAGAGCTGCCTGCATGGACTCCTGCATGACCTGGCCGATCTGCCCGGTCATGGTGAATCCGCCTTTGCCCTTCATGGTATTGGCTTCCACAAAAAGGACATCTCCGCCCGAAGGAGTCCAGGCCAGTCCAACCACAACGCCCGGCCGCTTGGTGCGTTCTGCAATTTCGCCTTCGCTTCGAATCTTGATGCCGCCCAGGAATTCCTGAATAATTTCCTTGGTGACAATCAGCTTTTCCGTTTTTCCTTCCGCCAGACGTCTCGCCTGCTTCCGGCAGATGGTGCCAATGTTGCGTTCCAGGTTGCGAACCCCCGCTTCCCGCGTGTAATGGCGGACGATGTAGCTAACCGACTCGTCTGAAAACTCGATCTGTTCGGCGGTGATACCGTTCTCGTCGATCTGGCGCGGTATCAGGTATTGGAACGCGATGTGAACTTTCTCTTCTTCCGTGTAACCCTGCAGCTCGATGATCTCCATACGGTCGCGAAGCGGCTCGGGGATTGGATCGAGCATGTTGGCGGTAGTAATGAACAGCACCTTCGACAGATCAAAGGTGACATCGAGATAGTTATCACGGAAGCTCGAGTTCTGTTCGGGATCGAGTGCTTCGAGCAGTGCCGAAGCGGGATCGCCGCGGAAATCGCGCCCTACTTTATCGATTTCGTCGAGCATGAAAACCGGATCTTTGGTTTCGGCGCGGCGAATACCCTGAATAATCTGTCCGGGTAGAGCGCCGATATAGGTGCGCCGGTGCCCGCGAATTTCGGCTTCATCATGTACGCCGCCCAGCGAAATACGGACAAACTTCCGTCCCAGGGAGCGCGCGATCGATTTTCCGAGCGAAGTTTTACCCACTCCAGGAGGGCCCACAAAGCAAAGTATCGGCCCCTTCATGCCCGGCTTCAGACGGCGAACCGACAAGAAATCAAGAATGCGGTCCTTTACTTTCTGCAAGTCATAGTGGTCGGTGTCAAGAATCTCTTTTGCTTTGGGAATCTCGATTTCCCCGCCAGAAGTTTTGGCCCACGGCAATATTGCCAGCCACTCGATGTAGTTCCGGGTGACTGAATAATCGGCCGCCATCGGCGACATACGGGAGAGCCGCCCCAGTTCTTTCAGGGCTTCTTTCTTCACCTCGTCGGGCATGCCGGCGTTCTCAATTTTCTGTCGCAGTTCTTCGGTGTCACGCGCCCCTTCATCCTGCTCGCCCAGTTCTTTCTGGATCGCCTTCATCTGCTCGCGCAGGTAATACTCGCGCTGGGTTTGCTGAACCCGGTCCTGCACTTCCGACTGGATTTTGTTGCGAAGTTGCTGAACTTCGAGCTCTTTGGCCAGATGCTGGTTGATCTTTTCGAGCCGGACGCGAACGTCGGTGGTTTCGAGCACATCCTGCTTGTCGGCCGTCGACAGGGACGGAAGCGAGGATGCGATGAAGTCCACAAGACGGCCTGGCTCTTCGATATTCATCGCCACGGTCGAGAGCTCGTCAGAAAGCGTCGGCGACCCGGCAACGATCTGCTGGAAAAGCGTAAGCACGTTGCGTTGCAGGGCTTCGACCTCCGAACTCTTGGGAGGAACGGACTCAGGCACCGAGTCCACGCGGCCCCGCATGAAAGGGGTCAGCTGAACAAATTCGGTCATTCGCACCCGTTCCAGGCCTTCCGCGAATACGAATAGGCTCTGGTTGGGCATCTTGACCACTTTGTGCACCACGGCCAGTGTCCCAACCGTATACAAATCAGAGGGTTGCGGGGCATCGATGCGTGCCTCGCGCTGTGCTACCACGACGATCGTTTTATCTTCTCCCAGCGAATTAATCAGCTGGACTGAACTTTCGCGGCCTACCGTCAGCGGCAAAACGGCATGAGGGAACAAAACCGTGTCCCGCACGGGAAGGATCGCCAGAGCCCCTGTTTGCTCTTGAGTAGAGGGCGTATCGGTCATGTTGCTCCTTGAGTCAGTTGTACTCAAGTTTGATGAAACTTGATTGGTGAAAGATGCAGACCGTCGATTTAAAGGAGAAACAGTTGGATTCTAAACCCTGGCGAGGTCGCTTTGCACTAAACCAAGGTGCTCTGCTTGCAGGGCCAAACGTACTCTCAAGTTCTGTAAGCTTCCCTCTCACTTATCGCAGTGCGGGATAAATTCCCAGCACCTTCACCAGGTCAGCCACTTCGCCCAAGTGGCGCAGCGCATTGCGGGCTGGTTCATCGTCGCCGCGAAGAAAATCGGCAAAGAACACGTACTCGAACGGGTGACCGCGCCGTGGGCGTGATTCGATCTTGCTCAAACTGATGTCCCGCAGGGCGAACACGCTGAGTGCTTTGAACAGGGCGCCCGGTACATTCTTTACGCTGAAAGCGATTGAGGTCTTGTTGGCGCGGGGCGATGGGCGGGCGGTTCGGCGAATCAGGAAAAATCGGGTGAAGTTGCGCTTATCGTCCTCTATTCCCGCCGCCAGGATCCGGCCGCCATATTGCCGGGCAGCCAGCCGGCTCGCGATCCCGCCGGCCTCGCCGGCGTTTGTCTCGATCACGTGCTTGACACTTCCAGCAGTGTCATAAAAAGGAACCGCGCGGATCGCTGAATGCTTACGAAAAAAGTCGCGGCACTGATCGAGGGCCACAGGATGTGAATAGACTTCGCGGATGCCGCTCATCCTGGTGCCCGGCAGGGCGATCAGGTTATGCACGATGCGGAGCTTGAATTCGCGCTCTATTGAAAGTTTGTGAGTCAGCAGCAGATCGAGGTGCTCGGCGACCGAGCCAGCCAACGAGTTTTCGATCGGAATCACAGCCGCATCGGCAGACCCTTTTTGCACCCGCGCAAATACTTCAGACGATCGTGCGCAGGCCAGAACTACGCATCCCGGAAGCATTCGTTGCGCAGCTTCGTGACTGAAGGATCCGAGTTCGCCCTGAATGGCTATGCGCATGTGGGAGGGCATTCTACTAGATGGAAGGGCTAGAGCAATCACTGCCAGCAAGCATCAAACCAGGTCCTTGTCCAGGCTGAATGCGTCAATGCCGTTTGGATAGTAGCGAGGAATGATTTTTCGGACGGCGTAGCCGTGCCGCTTATAAAACGCGAGCGCAGCGACATTGTCGACCGCGGTCTCAAGCGTCACGGCGTGGCATTTAAGCGCCTTGAGGCGATCTTCCGCCGTCTGCAGCAGGCTTGAGCCGAGGCCTGAACGTCGCGCCTGGGGAACGACGTCAATCGTAATGATGTGTCCTGATCCGTTTAAGGTCTGCGCGACGATGAACCCTAAAATGGGAGATGGTTCAGCCGCATGCCCATGGTCCTGTTCGGCGACCAGAGTGAAGGCGGCACGACGGCGGATATAGAACCCAAGCTCCCGGCGGGAATAAGAAACTCCTGCGGCAAAGCACTGTTGATCGATTCGCCAGACGTGCTCGAAGTCGGCATCCTGAAAATCCCGCAGGGAGAACTTCATTCAGTTGATTGTAAAGGCGGATGAAACAACCCACTCTGGGAACCGCGGAGATCCTCGCCAGAAAAATTTGGCGGGCCGCTTGCCCGAATAGCACCCCAAGTCGTAGTATGCGCATCAGAGGGTTTGTGGTTCGCCTGCTACTCATTGACGCGTCAACCGCGGCAGTGCTCTTGCTTCTCTGGTATTTCTATTTCCTTCGCTATAATCGCCGCCGAGGCGCAATCGCTCTCCGTCATGTCGAGGCTGCGTGTTCCAGCGAGGGCCAGATTATGGAAAGCCATTGGTATGGCATGTGCCGTTTGCAGGCCCGGTTGGGGTTCTCACCTCACTGGTTCGAAAATGCCCGGGTTACGGTTCGCCTGCGCCCTCGCCCGGTACCGGTGAAGTGGCTGATCAGTGTATGGCGCAAACAGCGGGAAACATTGACCTTTGAAGCGGACCTGGATTTCGCGCCTTCCTTTCAGCTGGACGTATTTCGACATCGATGGCTGTCCCGCAACCGCGTAAAAGAAGCCAGTGATTCTCCTCGATGGGCGGTCTCCAGGCCTGGACCCGTGGTTCTGACCACCAGGACCCGCTGGACACACGAACTCACCCCTGTTGTGAATACCTTAATCACCTCTCGCGGGCATAATCTTATGAGTGTCAGGTTCCGCCCTAATTCTCCTCACCTGGCCGCCACCATACCCCTCGAAGCATTGAGCGATGAACATGCAGCCGCTGGATTTTTGAGTGTCTTGCGGGAACTGGCCGCCGGCGCATCCACCCACCAGCAATAATCCGCAATCAGCTCAATCCACCGGCTCGGGAACGAACCTGTATCCCACTCCACGAACTGTCAGCAAGTGTTGGGGTTTGGCCGGGTTGCGCTCAATGTACTTACGCAGGCGAACTACGAAATTATCGATGGCACGGGTATCGGTGTCTTCGTGCAGTCCCCAGACATTTTCGAGAATTGATTTCCGTGATACGACCTTGTTGCGATTGGCGATCAGATGGCGAAGCAGTTCGGCTTCCATGAGGGTCAGCTGGATGGTGTTTTCATCAGTGCGTAATTCCAGCTTGCCGAAGTCGATGGTGCGCCCGTCGAAGGAAAATGTCTCATAGCCGCTGGCTGGGGCTTGCTCAGGAGTTGCGCTCTGAATAAGCCATTCGCGGCGGCGAAGCAGCCCCTGCAGGCGAGCCAGCAGGATCGGCAACTCGAAAGGTTTCGGAAGGTAGTCGTCAGCCCCGGCGGCAAAGCCCTTCAGAACGTCTTCCGGGCGACCGCGCGCGGTCAGCATCAGCACCGGAACGAAGTTCCGCATTTCCCGCAGTTCACGAACTACTGTAAATCCATCTTTTCCAGGGAGCATTACATCAAGCACAACCGCATCGAACGGGGTTCGAGAGCCGTTACTCAAAAGCTGAACGGCGGTTTCGCCATCCCGGGCAACTTCAACCGAATGACCTTCTGCCTCAAGGTTGAAGCGCAGTCCCTTGGCCAGATGGGTCTCATCTTCCACCACCAGCACCCGGCTCATGTGCTGCTCCGGGGCAGTTCCATGCAGATTGTGGTTCCCTGTCCTTCACCCTGGCTTTCAGCATAAACCCGGCCACCGTGCTTTTTGGCGATCGAGCGGACGATAAAAAGCCCCAGCCCGGTTCCCTGCACCATGCCCAGTGATCGGTTGGGAACACGATAAAAGCGCCGGAAGATACGCTTGAGTTCGCCGGAAGGAATGCCGACGCCGTGATCACTGACCGAGAGTTGAAGATGGCCTTCATCCGGGGCGGCCAGGCGCACCGCAACATCAACGTGCTCGCCGGAATATTTCACTGCGTTATCGAGCAGGTTGGAAATCGCGGTACGCAGATCTTCGGCATCTCCCATGATCCTGGCTCCGCTGCCGTTCACCGCGATCTGGTACTGAAGCGCCCCTGGCGGCAAATGGTGGCTGGTGCGCGCAAGTTCGACGCAATCACCGACCAGTTCTGCCAGGTTGAGTTGAGTACGCCGGCGTGATTTCCTGAGCCCGGCTTGCCCCGCTTTTAACACCTGTTCGACCGTACCCAGCAGGCGGTCCGTGTCATCGATCATCAAACGGTAGAACTCGGCACGCTGGGCTTCATCGACTTCGCGCCGCTGCAGGGTCTGCAGATACAGGCGAATGGACGTGATCGGCGTCTTCAGTTCGTGAGTCACCGCGTTGATAAAACTGTCATGCTGCTCGTTGCGGCGGATTTCGCGAATCAGGAAGCTGGTATTGAGAATGATGCCGGCAGTAATAGCGGCAAAGAATATGAAACCCAGAAAGACTTTAAGGTCAGCGCGCCAATGCAGGATAATCCAGCCGCTGCCAACGGCCACTGCCACCGCCGCCAGCAAAATGCCGAGGGTGAGGAAAAAAAAGATCGCTTTCCGGCGACTCGTGATTCGCATGTGCCTGACAGAATTTTACATTCAGCAGGCAAGGAAAGGCTGAGAACTCAAGGCGGGCAAGAACGTCCGCCCACAACATGGCTTTAGTCGCCAGAAACCTCAGGTACTAACGCCAGGGGCTCGGCGGGCTTTGCCAATGGTGGATTCTCAGGGAGTTCGTCCAGCTTTACGCGGTAGACGTGGCGCGCCAATCCCAGTTTATTGAGCAGCCAGATACCGTACCAGTTGAGATCAACCTCATACCAGGCGATGCCGTGGCGCGCAGAAACCGGGTGGGCATGATGATTATTGTGCCAGCTCTCACCGAAGGTGAGCACTGAGAGCCAGCCATTGTTGGTGGAAAGATCGCGGGTGGCAAAGCGGCGTGAACCCCAGGTGTGGGTAACCGAGTTCACGGCCCAGGTGGCGTGCAGCCCGACCACGGTACGCATAAAGATTCCCCACATCAGGAACGGCAACCCTCCGATGGCCAGCAGAATCAGCCCCAGCACGATAATCGGAACATAGTGAAATTTCGTAATCCAGACGTGGAACTTATCTTTGACCAGATCAGGCACGTAGCGCGCCAGCGTTGTAGTGTCATGGTGCATGGACTTGCCAGTCAGAATCCAGCCCATGTGCGCCCACCACTTGCCGTCAACCGGGGAGTGCGGGTCGCCCTCCACATCGGAGTGCTGATGATGGATGCGGTGGGTTGCTACCCAGAAAATTGACCCACCCTCAAGCGCCAGTGATGCGCAGACAGTCAAAAAGTACTCAACCCATTTCGGAGTTCTGTAGCCACGATGCGTCAGCAACCGGTGATAACCCATGCCGATGCCCAGGCTGCCGGAAACCCACCACAGAAAAATGGCGACGAAAAATGCCTTCCAGGTGAAAAAGAACAGCGCAGCCACTGCCCCGATGTGAAACAAGGCCATGAAGATGGCGGTGACCCAATTAATTTCGGTATTTACTGCGGCTTTTCGATCGAGGGCTTCGAGTTCCATGCTGTGCCTTCCTGTGGCGATGGCTGACCATCCCCATAGAAAAAAATAACAGGCACACGCCGGGTGGAGTGTAAAACTTCTGTAATAGGCGATGTGAGCCGGATTACGAAAGTACAGGGATCAGGTTAATCGCCCACCGGCTGCCCGGAAGCGACTGCTGCCTTGACCTTTACTCCCGCCCACTTTTCAAGCAGTGTCAGAGTAGCCGCGTAGTCGAGATCGGCATTGCCGTCTTCGGCTGCAAGGTCATAAATCTCCTCGACCGTTTCCAGCCCGGGAAGCTTGACCCGGGCTTCCTTGGCCGCTTCGAGCGTCAGGCGAATGTCTTTGAGCATCAGCCGCAGAGGGAAATTGGCCGAGAAATCGCGATTCAACACGAAAGGCGCCTTGTAGTCGACCACCCCGGAATTCACCATGCTGGCCTGCACCAGCGGTATCAGCGTTTCAGCATCCAGGCCAAGCTTGGCGGCCAGTGTGAGCGCCTCAGCGAATCCTTCGTAGATCATGGCGATCTGCAGATTCATGGCTAACTTGGCAGCCTGCCCCTTCCCGGTTTCGCCCATGCGGAAAATCTTTTTACCCATGGCGGCCAGCAGAGGCTTGATACGGTCAATCGCTGCTTCTTCTCCGCCGATGATGAAAATGAGCGTACCGCTCTCCGCGCCCGTTTTGGATCCGGTCATAGGCGCATCGATGTAAGAAACTCCGCGCCCGCGAACGCGCTCCGCAAACTTGCGCGTTGCCATAGGCGAAATGGTGCTGGAATCTACGATGATCGCGCCGTCACTCACGGTCTCAGCAGCGCCTTGCGTGCCGAACAGAACGCTTTCCACCGCCTGGGTATCGGAAACGCACACCCAGACAACTTCCGCGCCGGTCGCTGCGTCCGCCGGAGATCCTGCTAAGCGCGCTCCTTCCACCTCTTTGGGCGTACGATTCCACACCGATACTTCATGCCCGGCCTTCACCAGATTCAACGCCATCGGGCGTCCCATGATTCCCAAACCTAAAAATGCAACCCGCATGCTCGCTCCTGAACAATCGATTAGAACCGACCTTGGCAACAGTGGTCAAGCAATCGCTGCGCAATCCTTTAAAATAGTTTTTTGCAGAAATGATCGAGGGCAGCGGGCAGGCACAGGGCGGCATCATTACTGATTCATGCTCAAGAACACGCTGAGTAATCCGGCGCTCCGCAAGCGAGCGAGGCAGTTTGGGCGGCTGGTGCGGCACTCCGCTGTGACTCCGCGAGTCGGCGTGATCCATCGGCCCAGGCTGGTGAGTGATGGCCAACTGGGAGTCACTTTTATAGGCCATGCCAGCTTTTTTATTCAGATCGGTGGACAGAATGTTCTGATCGATCCTAACTTTGCGCGCTGGTTGTTCGTGCTGAAGCGTTTGCGGCGCCCTGGAGTGCGGGTGCGCGATCTGCCTCCCATTGATGTGGTTCTTGTAACGCACGCGCATTTCGATCACTTGCATCGCCCCTCGCTGCGCGCCATCGTGCAGCAGACCATTCGCCGCCGCGGCAATGCCCCCACCGTGGTTGTCCCCGACCAGGTATTTGATCTGGTATCCGATCTTGGATTCGAAAATGTGGTTGAGCTCAAATGGTGGAACAATTACCGTCATCGCGCTCTGACCATTACGCACGTGCCCTCGCGGCACTGGGGCGCAAGGGTGATCAGCGACTCACACCGTGGGTATGGCGGCTTTGTTTTGCGCGACTCGCGCCACTCCGTTTATCACGCCGGCGACACCGCTTACTTCGGCGGGTTTCGCGAAATCGGCCAGCGGCTCTCGCCGCAGCTCGCCTTGCTCCCCATCGGAGCTTACAACCCACCATCGTTTCGCAATGTTCACGCCAACCCAGCCGATGCTACCCAGGCATTTCTCGATCTCAACGCGCGCTGGATGGTTCCCATGCACTATGGCACCTTCAAGCTTTCGCATGAGCCGATGGACGAACCGCTGCAGTTGCTGGAGGAAGAGGCGAAAGCCGCCGGAGTAGAAGATCGGGTGGTAGTGCTGGAAGAAGGCGTGACCAGGTTTTTCTAAATTCCCTGTTTAGTTACTTTGCGATGTCATTCTGAGCCTTCGCGGAGCGAAGCATGAAAATCTCTGAATTTTCTTCAATCCATAGATCCTTCGCGCTGCGCTGCGTTTAGCCTCAGGATCACAAGACGCTGATCCCGAGACTCTGAAGCTCAGCTCACGTCAATAGGCCAACAGGACTCTCAGATCTCTCAAGTTGTTGCCGGTTGGCCCCGTCACAATCGTGTCACCAAGCGCCTCAAAAAAAGCATAGGCATTGAATGCGTTCAGGTGTGATTGCAGGTCAAGATTTTTCTGCATGCCCCGTGAAATCGTCGTCCCGTCGGCCACTGCGCCTGCCGCTGGACTGTTACCGTCGATCCCATCGGTGCCCGCGCTCAACACGGTGATGTTCTCGCCCCCGATCTTCGATGCGCAATACAACGCAAACTGCTGATTGCGCCCACCTGTGCCTTCGTTGGCAACTTTCACGGTCACCTCTCCCCCGAACAGCAGGCACACGCGTTGCGTCTTTTGCCGCAACTCACGCAGCCGTTTCAGCAGGTAATCGGCGGTACGCTGGTAATCCCAGTCGTCGCAGGAGTTATCGATTTCAACCGCAAAGCCCTGCTGCAAAGCTTCGGCCTTCGCTGCTTCGAGCAAAGACGCATTCGATAACAGAGTCCACCAGCGCGAACGAATGAAGGCCGGATCATCCGATTTCGGGGTCTCTTCCAGCGCATGCCGCTGAAAGAGTTCACGAACGGACCCGGGGAATTGCTCCATCAATCCATGCTTCTTGGCGATCGAATAGCAGTCAGAAATTGAGGTCGAGTCGGGCATAGTCGGCCCGGAAGCGAGTGCGTCCGGGGTATTGTCGGGCACGTCCGAAACCAGCAGCGAAACCTGCTGCGCGGCTGACCCGGCTAGCGCGAGCCTGCCTCCTTTTACCGCCGACAGATGCTTGCGAATGGCATTGATCTCGGCGATAGGCGCCCCGGAGTTCACCAGCGCGCGATAAGTGGTGACCAGATCTTCGAGCGAAATTTCGTCATCCACCGGCTTTTCTGCGATGGACGAACCTCCTCCACTCAAAAGAAATAGCACCAGCGACCCGGCGTTTTGCGCTTGCAGGGATTTAAGCATCGCTTCGGCCGCACGAATCGACTCAGAGTTGGGCAAAGGGTGTCCGCCACGAAAATAGCGGAACCCTCGCACCTGGGAAGGCGGATCGACCGGCGCTGCCACCATTCCTTCAAAGCGGCTGCCGGCCTGCATTTCCAGGGACGTCACCATGGAATGCGCCGCTTTGCCGATCGAGATAACCAGCACCCGCGAATAGGAATTCAGGTCGTACAGGTCTTCACAAACGCGCAGCACTCCGCGCTCACAATCGACATGCCTCTGAAATGCTCGATCGATGTTGGTCTCGGCCAGCGCATGTTCAAACAGATGGCGCGCCGTAACCCGCATTTCTACCGCAAGATGATCGGAGCCGGACATGGCGGGATTGTATAAGAAGACTAAAGCTGCAATGTCGAGCGCAGCCAACTCTCCATCGCTTCCCGCATCTCGCGCAGCCGGCCTTCGAAAAAGTGGTCGGCAGCTTCAATAATTACCAGCTGCTTGGGTTCATGCACGAACTCCAGCACTTCTTGCAGGCGTGCCTGCGATCCGTACTGGTCGCGGGAACCGCTGATAAATAACTTCGGCTTCGCGCAATGCTGCAGAAAATGGAAGTCGTAATCCCGGTCGTCGGTGGCAGACACCGGCAGGCCTAGAGCGATCACCGCCTTGACTCGTTCGTCAGGACAAACAGCCTGAAGCCCAACTGCCGCTCCAAACGAAAAGCCGGCAAAAATAACCGGCAGATGGAACTCATGCCGCAGCCACTCGACTGCGGCGGCGACATCATCGGCTTCGCCTTCCCCATTGTCATGCTTGCCCTCGCTCAGTCCCGCCCCGCGAAAGTTGAAACGCAGCACAGGAAATCCGAATCCGTTCAGGGCCTTCATGGCGTGGAATGCGACTTTGTTGTGCATAGTGCCGCCAAAAACAGGGTGCGGGTGGCAGACCAGGGCGGCGTGTGTAGCCTTCTCCGCGCCGGCATTCAGCAGGCATTCCAGTCGGCCGACCGGGCCCTCCAGAAAAAATGACCGGATAGTTGAGGGAAGCTCAGGCACCTCGATCAAAAGTATCAGAACGCGTTGCGGTATGCTTCACAGCATGGATCTGGTCGCGTTCACTCGAAAGCTGGTCGACGTCGATTCCACTACCGGCAGTGAAGGCCGGCTTGGCGAATTGTTGTTGCGCGAGCTTGAGCAACTCGGTTTCGTCGCCGGAAAAATGCCGGTGGAAGCCGGACGCTTCAATGTTCTCGCCACCTGGGCGGAGCAGCCACGTCCGGCTATTGTGTTTTCAACCCACATGGATACCGTGCCACCCTTTATAGCCTCATCGGAAGACCCCCAACGAATCTACGGACGCGGATCATGCGACGCCAAGGGAATCATTGCGACGCAGATTGCAGCCGCTATCAAGTTGCGCAGTGAAGGAAGCAATGTGGGATTGCTGTTTCTCGTCGGCGAAGAGCGCGACAGTCTGGGCGCTAAAGTCGCAAATCAGAGTCCGAGGGGATCGAAGTTTCTGATCAATGGCGAGCCTACGGAAAATCGAATCGCGGTGGCTTCTAAGGGAGCGCTGCGGGTAGAGCTTACGGCAAGGGGGAAGATGGCGCATTCCGCCTATCCCGAGCTGGGGGAATCTGCCATCGATAAGCTGCTGAAAGCTCTAGGACGGCTGCAAGCCATGAAACTTCCAGGCGACGCGCTGGCCGGGCCGTGCACTCTGAACATCGGTAGCATCGAAGGTGGACGCGCGCCCAACGTCATTCCGGATTTCGCGCGCGCACAGCTGCTGTACCGTTTGGTCGGTCCAACCAGGGAACTGAAACAGCAGATCGTGAACGCAGTGGATGGCCTGGCCCAAGCAGACTTCGTACTCGAAATTCCATTTGTACGCCTCGAAACTCTCGACGGCTTGCCTTCCATGGTCGCCGCTTTTACCACCGATATCCCTGCGCTCACCAACTGGGGCCGGCCAATCCTGGTGGGGCCGGGTTCAATTCACGTGGCGCACACTGAGAGCGAGTACGTAGAGAAAAAACACTTGAGCGAGGCAGCGGACTTGTATTGCGGGATAGCGAAGAGGCTGACCAACGGTTGGTAGTCTCACCTAGCGACCCTGCTTGCGAATATTTAGGGAATGCTCGTGCGGTGACAATCTTATATACTCTCGTGCGCTGTGAACACACTTCTGTGCGCTTTAAGATTCGTTCTGTTCCTGTCTCAACTCTCTTCGCCGATGGCTCAGCCTCACTCCGCTGCAGGCACAGCAAGCCTTACGAGTGATGAAATCTCCCGGCTTCAGACCATGGCAGAAGCCGGCGATACTGTATCTCAGATGAAGCTGGCATCAGCTTACGATGCTGGTAGTGGTATTCCTCAAAATACTGGGGAAGCGGCAAAGTGGTATGCGAAGGCAGCCGAAAACGGCAATGCGGAGGCGCAAAACATTCTCGGGAACATGTATCGAGCCGGAAGAGGCTTACAACGAAATAAGGAAATGGCCGTGCAGTGGTATCACAAGGCCATTTTGCAAGGGAACGGTCGCGCCATGTTCAATCTGGCTACCGCGTACTACAACGGAGATGGCGTGGCGATCAATGACCCTCTCGCCTATGCCTGGTTTACTCTGGCCCGTGAGCACGGTAGCAGTAATGCTTTGGAAGAGATAAACCGCCTGGAGTCCGAACTTAAGCCCTGGCAGATCACAGCCGCCTTCGTGGAGTTGGGAAACATTTACGAAAAAGGTGAACAGCTTCCCAAGAATCTCTCAGAAGCGGCAAAATGGTTCCGCAAAGCCGCACAGACAGGAGATCGCGATGCCCAGACCTCCTTAGCACTGGCGCTACTAAACGGTGCGGGAGTGAAACAGGACTTTGCGGAAGCGCGTCACTGGTGCGAATCCGCTGCCAAGCGAAACTCGGACGTAGGGTTCTATTGTGTGGGTATGATCCACCAGCGCGGACTCGGAGTTCCACCTGACTCTCACGAAGCTGCCAAGTGGTACCGTAGTGCCGCGGAATTAGATAATTTCACCGCAATGGAGCTTCTCGGGCAAATGTATGCCTCCGGAGATGGGATGAAGACCGATCGGGCGAAGGCCTATGTCTGGTTTATCCGCGCCGCCCTAAAAAGCGATAAAGCTGGATTCGACGATGCGGTTAAACTGCGACCGCTGCTAAATAAGAAAGAACTGGAATCATCAAATAAGCAACTTCGAGAATTGCGTATTGATCCTGCCAAACTGGATGCCTTCGTCCAGAAATTTTCAGCTGAAAAATCCGCTCCAAAAGCAAAATCGGACAACTAAGTCAGGGCAATCACGCACCATCAATAATTCCATTTTCGGGGGTGTTGGCCGATCAATTTCGGGGCCCGGCGTTCTAAGTGAAATTGCCTGATTGCAGCCAGTGACGATCATCACAATCGGCCTGTAGTTTTTGCTGTATCGTGAGTGCCCATGACTTTCTATACGGACTCGTTGGTGCTCACATACACGAGCGTCGAAGCTGCCAAACGGTGGTGGATCGACACTTTCGATTGCAAAGTGGAAAAGGTTCCCGCAGAGTGGGACAATCCTCTCGCTTCCGACGTAGCCCTGAAATTTCCCCAGGACAAAGTGCCCACAATTCTGCTCTGTGCTCGATCGGAGATGGAGCAGGCGAAATTAGATCCGCCTTCATCAGTGGTGTGGACGATCTTCTGCGACAACCTGAAGAAGGCGCACCAACGGCTTTCAACACGTGGCCTCCTGGTTGGGCCGATCCAGGATGGTGGCAATACCCAGTACTTTGAAATCCGTGACATCGAAGGTCATCTCATCCAAGTCTGCAAAGAACTCTGACCATCCCGGCAGCTGAACGCGCGAGCGCGCCAGGAATGCACTTTTGCCGGCGCTACACCTGATCAATTCAAACCTTTAGACTAAAGGCATGACCACCCAGGCCCTCAACTCCCTTGCCCGCGCTTCTTCTTCTTACCTGCGCTCTGCCATGCATCAGCCCATCCAGTGGCATGAATGGGGAGAAGAGGCGTTTGCGATCGCCAAGCGCGAGAACAAGCCCATCCTGCTCGATATCGGAGCGGTCTGGTGCCACTGGTGCCACGTTATGGATCGCGAGTCCTACGACGATCCTGGTATCGCGCACATCGTGAACGAACGGTTTGTCG
>Ga0310810_10001660_pt1 | contig 23535 bp, 22 predicted proteins | sample NCmetagenome_FD_207641 | JGI IMG/M metagenome (GOLD analysis project Ga0310810, IMG submission 207641) | Soil microbial communities from experimental microcosm in Duke University, North Carolina, United States - NC | ecosystem: Engineered > Artificial ecosystem > Soil microcosm > Unclassified ... | reverse complement strand
CCGCTATTGCACCCATGTTCCAGATGACGGGCCGCTGCTCGTCCAGACTCGTCGTGCCAATCAGAAGCAGACGGCCGCTGCCGTACCCGCGCGCAATATCGGCAAGCATCTGCTCGTCGACATAGCGAGAGATCAGCTGGTACAGGGGCTTGGTATCAGCGAGCGCCTCGCCGAATAGCGCTCCAAAGAGGCCCCTATCTTCCGAAATATCATCAGGCTTGATCGTCGTGTAGAGCGTGCGCAAACGGTTGATGTAGGAGCCGCCGAGAAAGGCGAACGGGGCGATCATTGAACCGGTGCTGACGCCAGTCACCAGTTTGAAGTTCGGCATCTTGCCGCTGTCAGACCAGCCGCAAATCAATCCGGCGCCGAATGCACCGTCGTCGCCGCCGCCGGACAGCGCCAAGAAATTTGCCGGCGGAAGGTTGCCGTTCGGACCGCGGTTCGAACTGCCGGTCAAACCCGCTGCCGCACGTTCCCGATCGAGGGCCTCGATCCCTTCGCGGACGAGCTCATCACCATGCGTATCAGGCCAGAAGCGTGCGTTTTGGATGCCGAGCACCGTGACTTGGTCCGCTACGGCTGGCGGCATCGGCGCGACCCGGTCGAGCGTCGAGCAACCGGCCCCCAGTGACAGGGTCGACGCACAGGCCACAAGGTTCATGAAGCCTCGGCGGTCGAGCCGAAAGATGTCGCGACGGTCTGCGCCAGCCGGTTCCAACGCCTCGAACTTCATATCTGAAGCTCCGAATGTGAGGTTCGGGTACGATTTAGTGGCGGGCAGCGGCCTCAATCTCCAAAGAGCATTGAGGCCCCTGTCTCGTCTCCAGCGATCGGCTATTTATCCTGGATTACCACGACGACCGCGCGGTTCGTGCGGAGCCGCACATTGTTGGCGGTGCGCGTGATTTGCGGGTCCTCGCCCTTTACCTCGGTGAAAACCCGCGTCGGAACAACGCCCGCGCCGACCAGATAATCGCGCACCGCTGCCGCGCGTTTGCCTGCGAGCTCGAGGTTGGTGTCTTCCTTGCCCACCGTGTCCGTGTGACCGAACAGCCAAACATTGGCGTAGCGGCACTTCCAAGCCCTGAGCACCTGGTCGAGAACAGCGCGGCTGTCCTGGTTGACCCAGGTCTTGTTGAAGCCGAACTCGACGATATAGGCCCGCGGTGCGTTAACCGGCGGATCAGCAAGCTTGATCGCCATGCCTTGCGCGCCGAAGCCGAGGTCAAGTCCCGTCGTTTCGGACTTCAGGTTCATGACCACATTGTTCCGGCGGTTCTTCATCGAAATGCCGCCGGCGCCCGCGAGCAGCGTGACATTGGCCTCGGTGGCGCCGTAATCGCCGGCCAAATCTGCGATTCTGGTCATGCCGGCGACCGGCCCCGTCGCGCGTGCGTGGGATATGCCGACCTTTATGCCCCCACCGAAGCCATCGACCTTGAAAGCGTAGGCGCAGTTAGTTCCCAAATTCGGTAGCCTTAGCACACCATCGCCTGATGAACCGCCGAGACCGAGGCTCACGGAAGTCGACTCTAACTCGATCCAGGGCATGTTTTCGGCGGACGCCGTTTGGGCGATCGCGGGAGCGCCGCTGGCGAGTCCCAAGATCATTGCGGCTGCAGAGAGTGGCATCAAACGCATGATTGAAATCTCCTTTGCTTCGGGGGCCGAAATTTCGCCGGCGCTGGGCGCGTGAGAGACCTTCTTGTCGACGCCTTGCAAAAATCTTGATCAAGATCAGATCGGTCTGGTGCTGCGGCATTGATTTATCTCAATGGGCCCGTGCCCCGGGCGCCGGCGCATGCTGACGGTTGCAGCCTCAACCGGCGCCAGCCGACGTTGATGCAAATCAATGCGGCTTCTGGCCTAGGAAGGAGGGTGCACGACCGGCACGACGCGAAGACCTGCTCGGGCCGGATTTCGCGAAGGCTATCAGACCACGATGAAACGCAAGAACTACACCGAAGAGCTTCAGCAGCTGCAAAACGGCCTATGCAAGCTGCAGGAGTGGGTCAAATTCAAAGGCTTGCGCATTGTTATCGTATTTGAAGGCCGAGACGCAGCCGGCAAGGGCGGCACCATCAAGGCAATCACCGAACGCGTCAGCCCTCGGGTGTTCCGCGTTGTTGCCTTGCCGGCGCCGTCTGATCGCGAAAAATCGCAAATGTACTTTCAGCGGTACATGCCGCATTTCCCGGCCGCCGGCGAAATCGTCATCTTCGATCGCAGCTACTACAACCGTGCTGGCGTAGAGCACGTTATGGGGTTCTGCACGCCTGAACAGCACCGCGGATTTCTCGCGCTCGTGCCGTTCGTCGAGCGGGTTATGGTCGAGGGCGGTCTTATCCTGATCAAATATTGGCTCGAGGTCGGCAAGGACGAGCAGGCGCGCCGTTTCGCGGCACGGGTGGACGATCCCCTGCGGCAGTGGAAGCTCAGCCCGATGGACGTCGAAGCATGGCAGCGTTGGGACGATTACACTCGCGCTCGCGACGAGATGCTGCTGGCGACCGACACGCCGCATGCCCCGTGGTACATTGTTCGCTCGGACGACAAAAAGAAGGCGCGGCTCAATTGCATCGCGCATCTATTGAGCCTTGTCCCGGCCGAAGATGTGCCAGGCGAGAAGGTGAAGCTCCCAAAACGGTCTGCCAAGGACAAGTACGACCCCGAAGTCGGGCTCGCAGGTCGTAAGTTCGTGCCGGAGCGGTACTGATCGCCTTCGTACACCGCCGGACGAGTTCACAGACGAATTGATCTATGTCACTGCGTCGGAGTTTCAGACGCGGCACGTGCATGCTTTTCAATTAGCCGGTTGGGAGGAGAACATGGTTGAGGTGATCCGGCCCGATGAGCTCCGAAAAGCCGCCCAGGCGAAAGAAATGGAGCGGGCACGGCAGATTAGCGAGGCCGACCAGCGTCGCGTTGACGAACGCCAGCAGCTGCAGGAAGCGTTCATGAATCGGCAGATTCAGCCTGACGGCAAAGAGCGGCTCAAGAAGGCACTCCTGCTGGCGGCCGAGCGCGGCGAGACTCACCTGCAGGTTTTCACCTTTCCGAGTGAGTTGTGCACCGATGGCGGGCGCGCGATCAACAATGGCGACCCGAACTGGCCTGAGACGCTGGTCGGCTACGCCAAGCGGGCATACGACTTCTATAAGGCTGAGCTTCAACCGCAGGGGTATAGGCTGCGCGCGGAGATCCTCAATTTTCCGGGCGGCATGCCGGGCGATGTCGGGGTGACCCTGGCGTGGTGACGCTTGGCGCGGCGATCAAATCTCCGGTCAGTGAGGACCGGCTGATCTGGTCGACACCGCCGAAAAACTGATGCCTATCGTGCAGCACTTCTGCTCGGCACGGCTCATCGCGGCGCTCCTGGCCTGCGCAGCCGGTTTAGTAGCGTTCGCGAAGACGCCGGTGCTCGCCTTCAGCCCCCATCCGGCACAGGTTTATCGCGAGATCCGCGCCGTCACGGATAACGCGGGCCCTAGGCTCGATCGCGCAGCTCTCAAAACTGAGCGCGGGTCGGACCATGTCGTGCAGGCGCGCCAACTCAACGATTTAGGGCTGTTATACCAGAAGCAAGGCCGGTACGCCGACGCCGAGTCTCTTTATCAGCGCAGCTTGGCTGTACTTCAGAAGGCGCTCGGGCCGAACGATCCGGCTGTCGCGGCAAGCCTTGGCAACCTCGCAGCCCTGTATCAGGAAGAGGGCCGCTACACAGAGGCGGAGGACCTGTCCCGGCGCAGCGTGGAGATCCTGGAACGGGCGCTGGGCCCAAACCATCTGGCTGTAGCGATCGAACTGCACAATCTGGCGCTGGTCTACGAGCGCGAGCATCGCGATTCTGAGGCCGAGCCGGTGTACCAACGCGCCCTCGGCATTCTCGAACAGAGGCTGCCCTCGACATATTTCGGTGTCGCCAGCATCCTGAACAATCTAGCGCGGCTCTATTACCGCCAAGAACGCTACACCGATGCGGAACCGCTGTATCGGCGTAGCCTCACAATCCTGGAAAAGACGCTCGGACCGGCGCACCCGGCCGTGGCGGAGAGCTTGCGCAACCTTGCGGATCTCTATCGCGCGGAGGGCCGTAGTGCCGAGGCTGACGCATTTTCCCGGCGAAGCGATGCCATCCGTGAATCCGCGCACGCTCCCGAAGGCCGATGATGGTTACAGGTGACATGACGGAGCCTCGGGCGCCGGCGTAAGGACCCATTCATCGGAGAGCTGCGCCATGCCGATCGCCTGTCCGTCGCTGATCGGCAGCTCCTATCCGGAGCTGTGTGCCGCGGTCGATCACTACTGCGAGCGAACCAGTTCGGCCCTCGATGCCGAGCCGATCAATGCGCTGACGAACGCAGCGTTCTTGATCGGTGCGTGCATTGCGTGGCGCATTCGCTCCGGTCGCCGCGGCAGCGAGGGAAGACTTGTCATCGCCCTGATCCTGACAATGGCGCTCGTCGGCCTCGGGAGCTTTCTGTTTCATACCGTCGCAACCCGCTGGACAGAGTGGGCCGACGTCCTGCCGATCATGCTGTTCATGCTGTTGTATCTATGGCTCGTGCTGACAACATTTTTTGACTGGCCGCCGTGGCTCAAATTGATCGTGCTGGCAACGTATTTCGCGGCGACCTTTTATGCCGAGGCGTCGGTTCCCGCGAGCGTGTTGTGGGGTGGCGCGCTTTATTTGCCGACCGTTTTGTTAATGCTCGTCATCGGGGCATCGCTCTACGTACAGCAGATGCCGGGAGCGGGCGCATTCCTCACCGCGACAGGGGTGTTTCTTATCTCGTTCGCCGCGCGTACTCTCGACGCTAGAGTCTGTGCAGCGTTTCCGTTGGGAACGCATTTCCTGTGGCATCTTCTGAACGCCAGCCTGCTCTTTATTCTGATAAGAGCGGCCATTGTCTATTCCGCCCCGGCCCGCGCGGCGCGCCGTAGCAGGTCAACCGTGGAGCAACTCTTGCGGTGACGACCGCAACAGCGAAAGACGAAAGGAGCCGGTTTGAGGCTTTGCGGCTGGCTAATCCTTCTGCTGAGTGCCGCGGCGCTTGCGACCGCGATCGCAGAGGACACGCAATCCGAGCGCCTGTTGTTCCTATCGACGCAACTTCGTCCGATTGCCGAAGCGCAGAAAATGCGCAATGTGGTCTTGAAGGATTTTCCGCGAGAGGTCGAATTCGTCACGAACCCGCCGCTGTCGTTTTTGGAGCGCCTGCAGAACGAGCTTCAGAGCGGCGCTACTCCACCGGATGTCATCGGCGCCCTGCACGGCGAGCTGCAGCCGCTTGCGGAGAGGGGCGCATTGGTTCCGCTCGCCGCACTCGCGGAAAAGGCCGTCGGCCGGGGCATGGCCGGGCCGTTATTGGCGATCGGCCAATTCGGTTCGGCGCAGCAGCACTACATACCGTGGATGCAGGCGGGTTATATCTTTGTCGCCAATAAACGGGCGCTCGCCTACCTCCCAAGCGGCGCCGACATCGATGCTCTCAGCTACGACCAGCTATCCGCCTGGGCCGGTAACCTCCAACAAAACACCGGGAACCGGCTGCTCGGCTTCCCGGCCGGCCCGCAAGGACTGATGCATCGTTTTTTAGAGGGCTTTCTCTATCCCTCATTCACGCGCGGAGTCGTGCGCCCCTTCCGCTCGGTGGAAGCCGAGGCGATGTGGGCTCAGTTCTCTGCATTGTGGAAGACCGTCAGTCCGAACTCGACCAACTACAATTTCATGGCGGAGCCGCTGCTGTCGGGCGAGGTTTGGATCGGCTTCGATCACATCGCCCGCGTGCTCGACGCGCTCCGGAAAAAGCCGGAGGAATTCGTGGCGTTTCCAGCGCCGTCAGGGCCAAGAGGGCGCGGCTATATGCCGGTCATCGCCGGTCTTGCCGTGTTACGGACCGCCCGTGATACCGCTGGGGCGATGGCATTGATCGATTATCTCACTCGGCCCGAGACGCAAATCGCCACCGCCCGGAGCATTGGCTTCTTGCCGGTTCTGGACACGCAATTGGCGGCGGAGCTCGAACCGGGGCTGCGGATGGGTGCTGCCGTGCTCACCAAGGCGGAAACCTCGACGGACGCATTGCCGGCGCTGCCGTCCGTCGGGCTCGGCCCACGCGATGGGGAATTCGACAAGGTCTTCACTGATACATTCAAGCTTATCGTCCTCGACGGTCAGAGCCCTCGCACCGTACTCGACCGCCAGGCGGAGGCCCTGAGACGTTTGTTCACCGAGGCGGGCGCGCGATGCTCACCACCTGACGCTCCGAGCACGGGCGCCTGTCAGGTTCCGTGACTCGCGCTTTCTCCTTCGACCATCCCGACCAGTTCGTACACGCGGGTCTCGGCAGTCATGCCCTTGACCATTGTGGAGCCGAGGTTGTTGAAGCGGAACCGATCCGCGATGCGATTGCGGATCGCCTCGCTGACGAGTATCGCGGTGCCGTATTCCTTGTTGAGCCCTTCGAGCCGCGCCGCCAGATTTACGCTGTTGCCGAGCACTGTATACTCCATGCGCTCCACCGAACCGACATTTCCGACGACAGCGTCACCGACATGCAGACCAAGCCGAATGACGAAGTGCGGCCAGCCCTCGGCTTCGAATTCGCGATTCAACGCGTCGCTCGCCGCTTTGGCCGACAGTGCCGCGCGGCAGGCGCGTTCCACATGGTCAGGCTGCCGACGGGGAGCATTCCAGAACACCATCACCGAATCGCCGATAAACTTGTCGACGGTACCACCTTCGGCGAGAAAGGCTTCGGTCAGCGCGCTCAAATGGCGCGACGTCTGTCGCATCAGGAGGTTCGGGTCTGCCGCCTCGGCAATCCCGGCAAAGTTCTGGACGTCGGTGAATAGGATCGTGACTTCCTGCCTGACGCCGCCCAGCTCGGTGGAAATAGAGCCATCGATGATCCCCCTGACAATATCGGCGGCTACAAAATGGGCGAAGGACCAGATTGTACGGTGGGCGATTGCCAGAGTCCGGCCGAGCTCGTGCATTTCCGCGATCCGAGATGCAACCGGCGCCTCCTGCGGTGCGGCCAATAGCTGTAGCTGGGCGGTCTGACGGGTCAGGCGCTTCAACGAAACGGCCATTCGGCCGCCAAATAGCCAGGCCAACGGTATGAAGCAGGCTCCGGCAAATAGCGCGACGAGTAACCCTCTGATCTGAAGTTTCCGAACTTCAGAGGCGAAGTCACCCTCAGCCGCGATCAGAAGCGAATAACCACTATAGCCGTCGCGCTGAGAAAATTTGCGAATTCGAAAAAGGTAGTTCTGCCCGTCTTCACCCGAGACGCTTCCTTCAAAGTGGTCGCGTCCATCCCATTTGCGCATGACGGCGCTCACCAAGCCGGTCCGGATCTCTGCCACGTTCGGAAGTTGTGGCCGGGCGGCATTTATGCGCGAATCCTCCACGAGCCGTGCGAAATCAGGATGCGCTATCAGCGTGCCGAACGAGTCGAAGATGATTGCCGTGCCGTGTTCTCCCGGTCGTTGGGCGTTAACCAGCTCGCTAAACGTGTCCAGCTTCAGGTCAGCCGCGATGACGCCCCGCATGCGCCCCCGAAGCGGCGCGCTGATGCTGATCATCGGCGTGGTGATGCTGAAAGACCGATACGGCGGCGAAATTGTGGGCTGGTCTGCGCGGATCGTATTCCGGTACCAGTCTCGATTACGCGCGTCGTAGCCGTAATGCGGAAGATCAAGCTCTGAAAGCGTTTTACCATGCTCGTCCTGGAATATGCGTTTCATCGACAGCGCGCCATCGACGCGGGGACGGGTGAGATTGATATTGTAGGCCGCCCCATCGGGAGCCTCGAGCCGTCGGCGCTCAGAGCGGTCGAGGACAGCGAGGCGCCGGGCCTGCAACCAGCGGCCGTTCTCAAAACCCACATGGATACTGTCGGTCTGCGGCTGCTCGCGCAGCGCAGCCTTGAACAGCGCGACTATGCCGTCGAATTCGCTGTCCTCATCGACTTCCGCCAGGGAGGGATGGATTGCCAGGATACGAACGAGGGAGCTCAGCGCGGCGACATCCGCCTCGAGACGGCCGAGCGTGTTGGCGCTGGCGGCGTCCATCCCGGCAGAGGCTGCTGCTTTCGCCGAAGCATCGAAGGTCACAATCTGGATCACAATGAGACAGGCGGCGAGCACTGCGATGAATGCGATGACGGCCCCGGTTATCGCAATTCTGAAGCTCAACATGCGAGAGTGCATTGCCGCCACACCCGAGTTCCGGAGCAGCGCCGGGCTCTACCTTGGGCAGCTGCGGTGGTTTTAAGCGCTGTCGCTCATCGGGTTATTGCAGATGTGTTCTGACGCCAACGTATTCGCTCGATATCAACATTGCAGCCAGTCCGCATGCCGCTCGCCCGGAGCGAGACCGATTATCCGGCTGCTCCCTCCGGAAGAGCGTTGACGTGGGTCAACGCACCGCCCCTAGCTTTGGCGCCGGAGAGATGCCGCGCGACCAGCACTGAGCGCGAGCGCCCCGGAGCTTGCGGCATTGAGCGATCCAGCTGCGGATGAGATTTTGACGGAGCGCGTCTATGTCGATGGAGCGGCGCGCTAACGTGATTCCCTCGGCCGTCGCTCCGTCTGGAAGCGGGGCTGCAAGCCGGCAGCGAGCCCCATTCGCACCAGTTCCGACAGGCTGTGCGCGCCCATCTTTTCCATGACCCGCGCACGGTGGATTTCGACCGTTCGGGGACTTATACCCAGCTCATACCCGATTAACTTATTGGACAGCCCGGTGAGAAGCCGCTCGAGCACCTCCCGCTCGCGCGGTGACAGAGCTTTGAGGCGAGATGTCGCTGTGGCCGATAGCACGTCTATCGGCTGCGGTGCACCGAGATTACTGAGTAAACTTTTGATCCGGTTCAGAATGGTGTCTGGAGCGAACGGTTTTTCGATGAAATCAAGAGCGCCAGCCTTCATTGCAGCTACCGCGAGCGGAACGTCACCATGGCCGGTGATGATGATCAATGGAAATGGAAGACCGCGTTCGACCAACCGCCGTTGCATTTCGAGCCCGTCCATTCCGGGCATGCGGATATCGGCAATCAGGCAGCCTGGATCGAGGCTTGGCGCTATTGTGAGGAATTCCTGCGCGGACGAGAAAACACGGCTGCCGTACCCGTTGGCTTCGAACAGCATCGACAGCGAAGCGCGGACCGCCTCGTCATCATCGACAATGTAAACGTAGCCGCAAACCATGAACCGATTCTCGCCGGATGCGATCAGCAGCTCCGGTGCCCTAATTTAACTGAAGCGCAGTGCCGTCCTCGCCAATTATTCATCTCAATTCGACTAGAAACCAGCCCTCGTGGGATTGCGGCAATGAAGTGCCGGAGCCCCTCTCATGTCTCGCAGAGCGCCTCGAGAAACTCTCGGTCGCAGAGCTCAATCCGATGCGGCGTCGGAATCGCGATGGCCCCGTCGCGCCGAAAACCGGATAGGACGCGGCACACTGTCTCGATCGTAAGTCCGAGATAATCGGCAATGTCGTTGCGCGACATCGCCAATTCGAGCGCGCGCGGCGTGTCCTGCCGCTCCGAGATCTCCAGAAGAAAGCTTGCGACCCGCTCGGAAGCGGTCATCCGCCCAAGCAACAGCATGCGGGTCTGCGCGTGTGTTAGCTCGCGCAGCATCCGGTCATACAAATCGCGGACCAGCAGAGGGTTCTCGTCGATCAACCGTTCCGCGGCGCTTCTCGGGTAACGCATCACGACGACGTCTCCGATTGCCTCGGCTGAAGCGATCCGGGTGCCGGATGCGGGCAGGCCGAAGCAATCGTCGGTGAAGCAGAAGGCGGAGATATGGCGGCGGCCGTCGGCCAGCAATTTGCAGATCCGGACGCTGCCGGAGACCACCCGGTACCAACCATCGGAGAGGTCACTCTCCGCGTAGATCTCATCCTCGCGGGCAAAGCTGCGGCGCGTACCGATCCGCTCCAACGCGAGCAGCGCATCGAGGCTGCCGGCATTCAGAATCGCCGGGTTTGACGTGGCGGGGTGATCGAGGATGCCGTCGGGTCCGCGGGAGCGAAATTGTTTGTACATAAGGCCCCTCATCGCCCTTTGGGATGGCAGGGGGGCGACAGTAGTGCCCACGAACAGCCGCCGGAATCCGGATTGCTCCGTACAGAAAGTGACTTACGGGAAACTACTCATGCGGATCTCAGGCACGCGGCATCGGTCCAAAGCGCTGGGATTCGTGGCATCGGTACCTCAACACATCCCTGATTGTAGCATCAGCTACAGGAGAACCCCTGTCTGGGGTACAGGAACTGCTGTATCCCGCAACCGCTGGTAACCGGGTAAAATGCCGCCAATTGGGGTCCTCTCCCCCGGCCGCGAAAGGCTCTCATGGTCAAGATACTGCTGGCCGATGATCATGATGTCGTCCGGCGCGGGCTCAAGGCCCTGCTGCAGGAGCACCCGGGCTGGGAGATTTGCGGTGAAGCGCTCAATGGCCGAACAGCCGTCGAGCTGGCGCGGGAGCTGCAGCCCCATGTTGCTATTCTCGATCTGATGATGCCGGATTTGAACGGGCTGGAAGCAACCCGCCAGATTTGCAAGGCATCAGAACTGACCCAGGTGCTGATCTTCACGATGCACCACAATGAAAGTCTTGTTCATGACGTGCTTGAGGCTGGCGCGCGCGGTTACCTGCTGAAGACCGAGGCGGAACACCACATCGTCACCGCGGTTGAGACGCTATTGCGCGGGCAGCCTTACTTCAGCGGCCGAGTATCGGAAACCGTCTTGGAGAGATTTTTGCGCTCTGGCCAGCAAGCGGCAGCGGACCGCGCAATAGTGCTCCGGCTGACCCCGCGCGAGCGAGAGGTCATTCAGCTGCTGGCGGAAGGCCATCGCAACAAGACGGTCGCGCAGATGCTCGGGATCAGTATCAAAACCGTTGAAACCCATCGCACCGCCCTGATGCGCAAAATCGGCGTAAAGTCGATTGTCGAACTCGTGCGGTACGCGGTGCGCAATAATCTCACGGAGGCTTAAGTCAGCGCCAGACCAATACCATCGCGTTTGCCGTGGAAGATGACAAAATACGTCACCGGGTCGGTGGTCCCGCAACTCGCCGGCCGGCACCGGGTCACAGTGCGGTGACGGTTTTATTGCCGAGTGCTAACCGTTTCGGACCGACTAAGAGAAACAGCCGTTAATGGTACGACGACGCGGATTGTAGTGCCATGCGGGCTCGAATTGATCTCGAGTTCTCCGCCTAATTGGTGCAATCGTTCGCGCATTCCGGCGAGCCCAATGCCAAGGTTCTGTACGGTCCAGCGGTTGCCGGAGCCGATCGCCTCGGCAAGACCAGGCGGCATTCCCCGGCCGTCATCCTCGATGCTTAGGACAATCCTCGAGCTTGCGTCGGGAGGCGTGTCCTGGGTCAACCTGACTCGGGCCGCGGCACCTCCGGAGTGACGGTGCACATTCGTCAATCCCTCCTGCGCGATACGAAACAGCGCGGCCTCGACCTCTTCGGGGAGCCGGCCGATTTCGACCGAGATCTGGAGGTCGACGGCGATATCGGTTCGCTTCGAGAAACCCTCGCAGAGCCAGCGCAAGGCCGCCGGCAGACCCGCCACGTCGAGCATCGGCGGATGCAGGAGGTAAGATACCGTGCGGATCTCGCGCTGGCTTTGCTCAATCAAGGATCGGCTCTCTTCCAACGCCGCCTTGGCAGTCTTTTTCAAGCGCTGGGTCAACCGCAGTGCCTGCCCGATGCCGAGCGTGGCGCCGAGCAAGTTCTGGGCGGTCGCATCGTGCAACTCGCGGGAGATCCGGCGCCGCTCCTCGTCTTGGAGCCGAAGCAGCTTGCCGGTGAGGTGGCGCAGACTGGCTTCGGCCGTTTTCACTTCTGTGATGTTTTCGCAGGCGATCACGAGCCGCAGCTGGTCGCTTGCGCCGAACCGTGTGCCACGCAGCTGAATCCAAGTATCCTCGACGATATCGCTCGCGTATTCGCCGCGAAACTCGCTGATCTCGCCCTTCATTAGCCGGCGAAGCCCAGCCGCCACCACCTGCTGATGCGGACGCGCGCGTTCGCATTCCTCGACGTAATTGTCGCCGACGAAGTAATGCTCCCCGGTTGAGGCCAGCAATTCTGCGGCTTTCTGCCACCCGGCATTAACGGCGATAATCTTGCCGGCACCGTCGAGGATAGCAACCTGTGCGGTCAAGGCATCGAGTGACGATTGAAGCAGCTCTCGGCTTGCGCGCGAGGCGAGCTCCGCGTCTCGGCGGTCGCTGACGTCGTGATAAAAAAGGCTCAAGCCGCCAGCCGATGGATAGGCGTAAAGCTCGCCCGACCGACCATCCGGAGAGATAACCTCGCCTCGGGCAGCGCTTCCGGTCCGTAGCGCGCGTTCGACCCATGACGGGTCAGGCATGTGTTGTGCGGCGGCGGCCTGCCAGTAATTCCGGCCGATCAAGTCATCCGGCGCGTTACAGCCGCACCACGCGGCGCCTTTCGAATTAAGCGCCATGATCCGACCATCGCGGTCGATCGTGCAATAGCCGTCGCTGATGCCGTCGAGTAACGTGCCCAAGCGGTCGTTCGTACGCTGCAATTCCTCAACGAGCGCCGCCAACAAAATCGCCGGCACGGCAAACACAGCTAGGAAGAGCTGCACCGGCAAGGCGCTATGACCGGGGGGGCCGCCGATGAACGGCTCCACGCCATGCATCGCGCGGAACAGCACCATGACGGTAATGATCAGGATGGCGCCGCTCGCTCCCCTCCCGCCAAATCGCACGGTAGCGGCAAGTAGCAGTGGAACCGGGAGATACAGGAGAGCCGGAAAAAGATCCGCATTCGCCATTGTCAGCGGAAGATCGAACGCGATGCTGCAACTGATGACGAGGCACAAGGTCAATAGTAGCGCCTCAACCAATCGAAGGCGGCTCGGCATCCGCCACGTGACTGGCGCACCGTTCCAGAACCAAGTCAGGAAGATTGGGGTCAGCGTCAGATTGCCGAGAGCATTGCTGAGATACCACCGCCACCAGTATCGCCAGTACAGTTGGGGATCACCGTCCCCTAGCGTGGGCTCGAACCCTGCGGCAAACGCTACGATCGCGGGGTTTGCGAGGACTGCCATAAATATATAGAGCGCCGCAGTTCGCATGCTGCTGAGGCCGGCAGGATCGCGCAGCAGCCAGCGGATGGTCACCGCATTCAGCAAAGCCAGCGAGACGTTGCAGCCAAAGGCAGCGAGGAGCTGCGGCAATGGCATTGCGACTCCCTGCTCCGCCAACACATGCGCCGGGAAAGCGGCAGCAATGTAAAGCGGCCAATGCCGTCGCGGCGCTATCAGCAAGGCACAGAGGAGAACGACGTTCGGCGGCCAGAACGGCGCGAATTGCTGTGTCAGCGTGCCGATCGCAAAGGCCGCCTCGGCGCCGAGATAATAGAAGATCGCCGTGAGAAACGGCCCCAACGCCAGCCATATCGGACGGAACCGCACTGAAACGATCGGTTCCCAGATCGCACTGAGGGTCACGGCCGCTCTTCCCCGATGCGGCCGCGAAGCGGAAGAGGCCGCCCATTGTAGGGCTGAAGCGGCTGAGGAGGTCGTACCCGGAAGTGGTCAGGGTTGCCAAGGGGGATGCCGGGCCATTTGCCATGGAGGCCGTGTCGTCTGCCGGTGAGTATCTTCCCCCGCGGCGACTGGAAGGTGCCTTTAAGGGCCGCGCGCTTGGCCGAGTTGCTTGCGCAGCAGGCGGGCATAGCCCAGCTCCGAGACGTTCCGGCGAATCATACAGATCCGAGAACGACCTGTTGGCCGCGGGGCCGGCAACCCGTGCAGGCTGCGCTCCGGGTTACAGGCGTGCCCGAGTTAATTCCAGTAGAGCATAAACCGGATAAAGGCGCTTCTGTATCAGGTAAATCCCGTAGAGCGCAACGACCGCCCTTTTGAGCCGCCGTTTGCCCTCCGTCGGCTCACCTCCCCGAAGATCTTGCCCATTTCGACTCAGCCCTTGGAAGGCACGCAAAGTGCTATTTCATAACCCGCAAGAACGCCTTCGCAAACGCCTCGGCGACGGTCCTGTTGGGGAATGTCTGGCAATAATTGAACGCCTCGCTCTCGGCATCGGGGATCGCATTCACATTGATCGATCTGGCCCCGAGCCGCGACGCTTGATAACCGATATAGAACAGCGATGCCGCGGCGCGATCGTCTTCTGGTAGACCCAGCAGTGTCGAGCATCGCGCGCTGCGGATGGTGACGTAACGATTGCCGGCAGGCACCGGCGCCGCGACCGCGGCGGCGACCTGTGTCGGGGCGGGCGCCAGCGCTGGCGGCGGTGCGGCCACGGTAGCGGCCGGCGGTTGTGCTTGCACGCAGGCGAGCAGCGAACCCGATAACAGTACAACGGCGATTTTTCCGTTCATCACGTTGCTCCCGTCGTAAAAGGATTTGTCTTCTGAGCGCCGTCTTGATCTCAGTCCGCGCATGGCGGGCGTTTGACCGAGTGTCGTGATACCAATACGAGAATTTCGGCGGTTCTAATTGACCTAAATCAATGGACGCAACGCAATCCTTCTTAAAAATACGCCGGCACTCAGGTGCAGTGCTGATTGTTCGCGGTGACGGCCGAGACGTTCTGTCGCCGCTTGAAGACCGGCGGCCCGGAAAGTACACCGGGTCATGACACACAGAATGAGGCCGCAGCGATGAACAAGACCCTGCTTTACGTGGCGCCCATCGCTTTACTGGGGCTACTGGGAACCGATACATCCGCGAATGCGGCCGCATGGAGCGGCAGCCTTGCGCCCAACATCGCGGCGACGACGACAGAACAGACCGATCCGCCGATCCTGCTTGTGCGCCGGGGCGGTGGTGGGGGTGGACGCGGCGGTGGCGGCGGTTTTCGCGGCGGCGGTGGGCGCGGCGGTGGCGGCGGCTTTGCTGGCGGTCGCGGCGGCGGCGGGTTTGGAGGCGCTCGCGGCGGCGCTCGCGGGGGCGGTGGCGGCAACTGGGCCGGTGCTGGCCGAGGCAACTTCGCCGGAGGCAACCGGGCGAATTTCGCCGGAGGCAACCGCGCCAATGTCGGAAGCGGCAACCGCACCTTCAACCAGGGGAACCGCAACGTGAATGTCAGCGGTAATTATGGCGGCTACGGTGGCGGCTATGGCTGGGGCGGTGTCGCAGCGGGTGTCGCGGCGGGTGCCGTTGTCGGGGCCGCTGCTACCAGCGCAGCGTACCCGGCCTATTATCCGGCGCCGGCAGCTCCATATTGTCCATACCCCGATTACCCGAATTGCGGGCTCTGAGCCGCACAGAAAACGGCGCATCCCGTTAGCAGCAACGGCGGGCTGGGCACGCCGATCATAGCCGTCGCAACGATCATGGCGCGGTGACAGTCCGGGCTTGAAGCGCCTACTGTCACCTCGCATCGGCGAAAACGTCGGTGGCTGTGCCTGGTCCGCGGGAGTACGAGCGCTGGTCCCGCGCAGCAGCTTGGATACGGCATCCATCCGTTGCCGGTTGACCTTGCGGTGAATGGCGGGCTTCACCAGCAGAAGGCTGGGCTCGCATTCGCGGTTGCAATCGGAAACAATTTTGAGCGCTCATCGGCTCACGGGAGCCGATTATACGCGCTTGAGATCAGCACGGGAGCCGATTAGACGCGCTTGAGATCAGAACGAGCCGGGTGCCCGCGCAAATTGGCCTAACTCCAGTGCCCCGCTGAAGTATAGCGCTGCCCCGAGCGCGCCCGCTTGGCTTGCATCGGAGGATCGGGGCGGGCGCTAGGGTCCACCGGGGAGGAAGAGACCTAGGATTTATCGCGCTCGGGAAAGTCAGTCTGGACCGGGGGCCGCAGAGAACCATTGATTCAAATCAAAACGCCGAGAACCGAAGATAAGTAGCGCCATCATGATGGCGCATATCCATCGCTGGCCCGACCGTCGCGGCTCTCCAATAGGTAATCTGGCCTGCTGCAAATGGCGAGGCCGATGGTACTCTTCGGTTTCCCCTTCCCGCCTATCACTGATCGGATAGGAACTTATGGCGGCAGCCGCCGGAACCAGAGCGATCCTGTTGTCGGTGCAGCCTGCCTCTCGCAGTCAGAGGCGCCTCGCCTTCACCGTCTTGCTTTTGTTGTTGATCGGTTTTGGTGCGACGCTGCCTTTCGCCTGGATCGAGGGACCGCCGGTCCCGAACTTGATTGCCATTCTGCATACTATTTTGGCGATCAACGACCTGATCACCGCGGTCCTGTTATTCGGGCAATATGCAGTGGCGCGACCGCGCGGTCTTAACATTCTGGCGGGCGGCTATCTCTTTACAGCGCTGATGTCGGTTTCGTATCTCCTGTCTTTTCCTGGTGCGGTTTCCGGACCTGCGCTGATCTACGGCGACCGAAGCGCCCCCTGGCTGTATGTCGTATGGCACGCGGGGCTTTCCCTCGCGATCATCGTTTATGCAAGCCTGCCGGTTCGGCTAGATGCCCGAGATCAGGCTAGCAACGTACGTGCAACCATCGCTGGTACGACGCTGACCGCCGCGGGTGCCGCGGCGGTGATCACATGCTTTATGACATTGGGGAACGATTGGTTGCCACGTACCGGGACTGGTAGGCAATACAACGCGGTGGCTCTAGCCGCGATCGATGCTCATATCGTGCTCTCGTTGGTTGCGCTGCTCCTCCTGGCGCGCCGCCGGCCGTACAAAATCCTCGATTTGTGGCTGTCGGTCGTCATGTTCGCGTGGCTGTGTTCGGTGACACTCGGCAACGCTATCGGAACGATCCGCTATGACATCGGTTACGACGTTTCGCGTATCTTTGCGATGCTCGCTTCGACTTTCATCCTGATTATGCTGCTCACGCAGATCAGCGCGCTGTACGTGCAGGCAATTAGCGAGCGCGAGCGCCGCCTGAACGAGATGGAGGCTATTCTTGTTCATATGTCACGGGTCAGCGAGCTCGGCCAAAATGTCTCCGCTCTCGTTCACGAGGTAAGCCAGCCGCTGACCGCGATCAATAATTACGCCGCTGCGAGCATTATGCTGATGAAGTCATCGCAGCCCGCGCGGCTCATGCCGATATTGCAGCAGCTAGCTGAGCAGGCGGAGCGCGCGGCGGACATTGTGCGGCACTTACGTGAATTCATCGCCCGCCAGAAATCCGAACGGCGGGCCGTGGCCATTCCCGGATTGCTTCGGGATGCAATCCGGCTAGCGCTGGCGGGGAGTAGCGAACATCCACCTGTGATCGAGATGCGCTTTAGTTCGGTCGCCCCGTCGGCGGTCGTTGACCGCGTTCAGATCGAACAAGTGATCTTCAACCTGGTGCGTAATGCGATCGAAGCGATGACTGATGGTCCGCGGCGGCTGCTGACGATCGGAACGAAACTGACGCGCGACAACATGGTCGAGATCAGCATCGGTGATACTGGACCGGGCCTGCCAGCGGAGATCCGGACCAAGCTGTTCGAGCCTTTCGTCACCACAAAGGCAGGCGGCCTTGGCGTCGGCCTATCGATCTGCCGGGTCATCATCGAGGCGCACGGCGGTCAATTGCAAGCCGAAGACAATACGGGTGGCGGAACGGTCTTTCGCTTTACTCTTCCGCTGTCGGACGAAGCTAAACTCGTGGCCCGGAAGGAACCGGCAAGCTGTTGAGCACAGCGGTGCCGCCGCGGGTATGATCCAGGTTGCACCTCGGAGCCGTCATTCGGCCTTGCCGCTCTCGCGAACCCGCTTCCGACGGTGACCCCCATGGCGGAGCGCGCCGAAATCCGGTCTGGCCGGCTTTCCGGCTATCATGATCTCCGCCTGGGATTTAGCGCGTAGGGGGTTGTGCCTCAGCACCGTCGCGGGGAGCGCTCCGATCAAGCAATGGCGCAGAATTTCAGTTCCCCAGGCGACCAGCTCATCGCTGTCCAGGTTGAGCAACACCGTCCGGTGAAGCGACGCGTTCAGCATGACGCCAAACACGATCTGAAATCCGGCAACGCCTCGGTAATAAAATGGCCCGGCATTCGATGCGCCGCTCTTGGCTGCAAGCATGCCAATAAACGGTTCCACCGAGACCAGTCCCATTTCACGAACCGGGTCCCAGCTATCCTCCGCATGTAGTGTCTTATTGATCATCGAGCGCAAGAGACCGCGATGCCGTCGGAAAACATTCACCCAATATCGTACGGTCTCCACGATGGCGCGCTCGACTGATGCGTCGGCCAAGCGCTTATTGGCAGTAAACCGTTTGGCGCCCGCCGCAATATCTTCGAGGGCTGTTTCGATAATGACGGTGAAGAAGGCTTCCTTATCGGCGAACCGCTGGTAAAAAGCCCCAACAGAGCAGCCCGCAGCACGGGCGATGTCGCTGATAGACGTCGCCTCGAAGGCTCCCTGGTTCAAGAGTTCCCGGCCGGCTGCCAGCAAACGGTCTCGCGTCAAGCGGCTGCGCGCCTGCTTCGCCGGCAGCACGAGGTCCGCCGTTTTCGCGCTCTCCCTCAATTTGGCCTCCTGCGCGAGGACGCCGTCCGCCGCGGCCGGTCCAAGGTTAACCCACCCCCCTGGTCAACACAAAGAGACATACCCTCGACCATATTGACAATATGAATATCAATTCATATTCGTATTACCCTCAAGGGGCCGATTTTGAAATTCGGTCGGCTCCCCGCTTTGCTTTTGCGTCTCGCACTAGCCGCCGGGATTCAGAATGGCCTCGCCACGAGAGTTTACGATTTATGTTGTCGTTGCCGATGCCGCCGTCAGGGATTCGCTCTACGTCCTTTTCCGCTCTCTCGGTTTCGCCACTTGGGTTGGATCGGTCGCGGAGTTCCGAGAAGAGTATCGACCGGTTCAGAAGAGCTGCCTGGTCATCGACGAAGATCTCGGCGGCACCAGCGGGTTCGACCTGCTCGAAGGCTTGCGATCGGAGCGAGTGCGCACACCCGCGATAGTCATGACGGAACAACTCGGCGCCGGCGCGCAGGCGGCCGGCGAGCGCCTTGGCGCGATGCTTATGGAAAAGCCCTACACCTCGGACAAGCTGATTGGCTGTCTCGTTAAGAGCCTCGGGCGGGAGCCAACCTGAACCAGCACGCAAACTCCGGCCGGAAGCCGCGCCACAGCCGCCCGTCCGGAACATAAGCGAGGGAAGCGAATTACCAAATGGAGCCCCGCGCCCGATTTAAGCGCCTCAGAGTCCCTGTATCGCCTCCTAATCGATCTCGTGTGGCACCGCCGCGGGTGCCGGAGGTTCTAATAATCGTGCTGGGTAAGTTTCCCGCATAATTAACGCAATCAAGAACGCGACTGAGACGCCGATCAGCAGCGGGCGGGATGCCAATTGTGCCAATTCGAGCGAGCGAGGAGAGATTCCCGCGTCTAACCCGAGGCCGATGCGCACACCGGGTCGACTGATCATAATCCCGCCTGACGATAAACATCATGCCATTCACAATCGCCGCCGCTGTCCCGATTCTCGAATGACAGTTGTTGCGTCAAGCTCGGCAGGGCGCGAGGGCCGCTTCAGCAAGACTTCCTATCGGGCAGCTGCACCGCGATCCCGCTATAGTGCCGATACCGAACCTGCGAATAGCAAGCCTGCAGCAGGATCGTTTGTACGCTGCGCCCGTGTTTACGATGCCGGGGGTTTATCGTGTCGTGTCGCCAGAGCGCAAACGCCGCTTCTAGGCGACGCGGCTTTCCTCCACGACGATGGTCTGGATCATCGCCTCGCGCTCATAGATCCAGCGCGCCAGCAGCCCGGCAATGACCGCGCCGATGATCGGCGCTACCCAGAAGAGCCATAGTTCCGCGACGTATGCCCCACCGGCAAACAAGGCCGGTCCGGTGCTGCGCGCGGGGTTGACCGAGGTGTTTGTGACGGGGATCGACACGAGATGGATCAACGTCAGCCCGAGCCCAATCGGGATGCCGGCGAAACCGCTGGCCGCGCCTTTCGACGTGGTGCCGATGATGATGAACAGAAAAAAGAAGGTCATCACGATCTCAGTCAGGAAGCAGCCGCCAAGGCCGTATTTGCCGGGGCTGAGATCGCCATAACCGTTGGCGGCGAAACCGCCCGCAACCCAGCCGGGCTGGCTAGAGGCGATCACCCATAACACCGCGGCGGCAACGATCGCGCCGACCACTTGAGCGACAATGTAAGGAACGACGTCAGCCGCGGGGCATCGGCCGGCACTCCACAAGCCGATTGTCACCGCCGGGTTGAAATGGCCGCCGGAGATGTGGCCGACGGCATAGGCCATCGTCAGGACGGTCAGCCCGAAGGCAAGAGCAACACCGACAAAGCCGATCCCCATCTGCGGAAACCCGGCCGCCAGCACGGCAGCGCCGCAGCCTCCGAGCACGAGCCAGAAAGTCCCAAAGAACTCGGCGGCTACTCGCCGCGGCATGTCGACACCCATCGGATTCCTCCCCGCGCTTTAATCCTCGATGACGCTGTGTTCGTCGCGTATGAGCTCCCGCCGCGGCGATGAATTTCACTGACGCAGGTGATGATGGCGCTGGGCCGAGAGGCAGCGCAGATCCCTCCTCCCGGCCATATGTCAGCCCGCGACTAGCGGGACGGGGCGGTTGCCGGCGGGCTCGTCGTAAGCGCCGGCGCCGTGACGGAAACGCCGGGGACTCCCGGGATCGCCACGCTTGTGCCTGTGGGTTTGGCGGCGCCTGGCATGCTAGCCGCGCCATTCGCCGCGGCCGCGGCCGATCCCGGCGCGGTCGCCGCGCCCGGTATTGCTGAGGACGTCGCCGCAGCCCCGGGGATCTTGGACGTGACGTCCTTCGCCCCCGGGATCAAGGTCGTAGCACCCTGTGCCCCCGGAACCTGTGTCCCCGGAACTGAACCGGCCGCTCCGGCCGCGCCGGGGACCCCGCTCGCAGCGGCGCCCGGCGCCGCGGGGGTAATCGAGGACTTCGCGCCCTCGAGCAGAATCTTCTCGCCTTCCTTCATCACACTCTGCGCGAGAGCAATAGGGGCCGTCACTGCCAAGGCAAGCACTGCGATCGTGCACGCAATCGTTCGTCGCATCGGGGGCTCCATCTCAACTCGGAACAGGAGATTGCCCTTTTGATTGAAGCGACATTGACGTGGATCAACCGCGCTATGCTTCTCGATGAGGCCGAGCTAACAAGTCCTCGTGAGTGATGACGATCTAGCTTTGTGCGAAGACGCCGGCCAATGCCCTCGCGTGTCATTCTCGGAATTTGGGCTGTGAGTGAAACAGGGCTGAGCGAGTGCTGTTGTGCCCCGGTCGACTTACTGATGATTTAGATCAATGGCGACCCGATTAAGAGCGCGCAGCTTAAATCGTCGCGTCGCCCCAGCATCGAGCGGGCGCACTCAAATGGCTCAGATGGGGAGGAATTTGAAGCGCCGAGATCTTTACCGGCTTTCCTTCGGGATGGCGCTAAGTCCGCTTCTCGCTAAGTCGGCGCTTGCCCAGATGTCGACGGAGGAGGTTCAAAGCCCGCCTCCAACCCCGACATCTCAAAGTGTTGCGATTAAGAATTCCCCGCGCACTTATAACCAAGTGACCATACCTCGTAAGTACACGGCAGGAAAACAGCGGGTCAGCGTTTATTGGACCTGGAGCTACCCCTGGGAGTCAAACCGAGATTTGTCCCAAATGGATAATCGGTTTTCGACGATGACCGAGGTGCGGCGAACCGCTTGGCCTTTTTATGAGAAACCCGAGTGGTCTGAGCGAATGTTCCTCCAAGGAATTGCAGGAACGCTGGAGCTGTTTCATTTGTCAATTGTGCGGTTTCAGAACGTCGTTGCTGAAGCAACCGGACATCCAGTGATGGATTATCAGCGGGTTGATCAAGCTGGGCAACGATTGCCGTTAGATGATCGTGTTCTTGCGGATACTGATACGTTGATGGTGTTTGGTCTTGACCATCTGGCGATGGAGGAGAAAGCCGAGGCAGCGGAAATTGAGGCGGTCCAAAAATTTCTGACGCGTGAAGGAACGTGCCTCGTCATCGGGCCACATCACGACGTTGGCGCGTCTGGCGACTTGAAACAGCAGCAAATGGAGTACGCCCATCACGGAGACCCTCTGGTTCCGCGCCAACAGCGTTTTACCGGCTACGGGCGCTCTCTGATGAAAGGGCTCGGCATCCCGGTGGAAAACCGCTGGGGGCTGCACCCGGCTTCGGTCGCCGGCACCACCAGACAGATTGCTCCATTAACGGCCATGAGGGACCTCGATAAGCGCGGATGGCTCAACGGGGTCACAACCTTCAATTTCCATCCGCATCTGCCCCATTATGCGGTGACCGCAGACGATCCGAAATCGATTTTGGTTTTGGCCAAGCAACCGATCGACATGTCTAGGCCGCACCCGTTCACCGAAGCGGGGAACCGCGAGTTCAACTGTTTTCTGTGGATGCCACCGAGCGGCTCGCGGGCCGGTGACATTTTGTTGGCCGACTCGACAATCTTCACGACCTTGTTCGGTAGCTCGGACAGCTTGGACCGCTTTTGGCGCAACCTTGCGATACGAGTCTAGAGCGAAAGCGGCGTGAGATCTGCGGCCGAGCGGACTTCGCCATCAACGAACGCATTGTGCATGGAATGCGGGAGTGACGGCCCGGCGCACCTGGGAGTGGTTGGGACAATAGGGGACTGAAACGTCATGTCACAGGATCAGTTTGGCGAAAGCACTCGCAGAGCGTTCTTAGGCACGGCAGCAGTGGCGACTGCTGCGACCGCTGTCACCTTGGCCGCCTCACCCACAGCTGAGACCGCCTTGGCCGCCGCAGCCGTGTCTGAGGCGCCAGGAACAGGCAGTCCACCTGCCAACCAAATCAAGGTGGCGCAATTAGCCGCAACCTCCAATCAGCCAATAAAACCTGAGCCGACCACTGGTGACTGGACAAAGCCGGCGGCGATGGCGATCCCAAAGGAAGGGTATTTCAAGCTGGAGCAAGGACGGTACGGGCCAATTTACCCCAGGACCCCGGCCAACTACGGCTTTACTATTATCGCAAAAATCAAGCCCGGCCGAGAGCAAGCGATCCGCGAATACGGCAAAACGATTGAGAAGGCGGTGGGCGAGACGCCGGATGTTCTTGCGCCGCTTAGGTTACATTATCTTCGCTGGGTCATTTTTGATGTCGGCTCGGGGCCGCATTTCATGTACCAGGGGATCTTCGACACCGATTTCGATAAATACCTTGAAGATGCCGTAGCGCTCTTCCTCAAAACCGGCATCACGACGGTTTTCGTAAACTTGGAAGGCTGGCCGGACGATTGGAAAACCAATCTGCCGGCTGTGATCCAATTCTTTCGCGACCATCAGCGGCCGAGTTTTCTCGAGTACGGTGAATATCCCTACGTTACGGCCGACGAGGTCAAGAAGGCGCTGCGCGTCAAGGGTGCTTTATCCGCGATGTTAGACCAGATGCAGTGACACGGCGTGGCGCGCTAGCACCATGCTTGAGTTTGACGACATCCAGCACATCGTACTAACGCGCGTTCCGGCTATCACCGGGCGCTACGAGTTTCTGTCGTTCCG
>Ga0310810_10001659_pt1 | contig 23538 bp, 16 predicted proteins | sample NCmetagenome_FD_207641 | JGI IMG/M metagenome (GOLD analysis project Ga0310810, IMG submission 207641) | Soil microbial communities from experimental microcosm in Duke University, North Carolina, United States - NC | ecosystem: Engineered > Artificial ecosystem > Soil microcosm > Unclassified ... | reverse complement strand
TCGCTCATCGCACCGGACGCGCGCGTCGAGCGACTCGCGGGAGGCTTCGACTGGACCGAGGGCCCGGTGTGGCGCCACAGCGGGGGATACCTCCTGTTCAGCGACATCCCGAAGAACACGACCTACAAATGGAAGGAGGGCGAAGGCCTCTCGATCTTCCTTCGCCCCGCGGGATATGCGCTCGGCACCGACCCGCCCGGCCGGGAGCTCGGCTCGAACGGGCTGACGTTCGACAGGAACGGGACGCTCGTCGTCGCCGACCACGGGAACCGCGGCATCTCGCGCTGGAACGACTCGCTCTACACGCGCACCGTCGTGGTGGATCGCTTCGAAGGGAAGCGGTTCAACAGCCCGAACGATCTCGTGTGGGCGCCGAACGGGGATCTCTACTTCACCGATCCGTCGTACGGGCTGCGCGGCCTCAACGACGACCCGAACAAGGAGCTGCCGTTCAACGGCGTGTTCCGGCTCTCGGCGAGCGGGCAGCTCAGCGTGGTGACGCGCGACCTGAGCTTCCCGAACGGCGTCGGCGTGTCGCCCGACGGCCGCACGCTGTACATCGGGATCTCGGACCCCAAGACGCCGTACGTCATGGCGTACGAGATCGGCGCCGATGGCGTGCCCGGCAAGGGTCGCATCTTCTTCGACGGGAGCGCGCGCGTCGCACAGAAGCTCCAGGGCGCGTTCGACGGGCTCAAGGTCGACGCGAAGGGGAACGTGTGGACGAGCGGGCCGGGGGGCATCCTCGTCATCACGCCGCAGGGGAAGCACCTCGGCACGATCGTGCCGGGCGACGTCGTGTCCAACTGCGCGTTCGGGGACGACGGCTCGACGCTCTACATGACGGTGAACCACCAGCTCATGCGCGTGCGCACGCGCACGAAGGGGCAGGGGTTCTGACGCCGCGCTAGCCGAGCGACGCGATCGCCTGCTTCAATACGCCGGCCGAGCGCTCGAGCGCCTCGCGCTCGCCGGCGTCGAGCGTCACCGGGATCACCTCCACCGCCCCGTCGACGTCGACCACCGTCGGAAGTGAGAGGGCCACGTCGCGGATGCCGAGCGCGCCGGTCTGGCAGCGTGACACGGTGAGCACGCGCCGCTCGCCGCGGAGCGCGGACCGCAGCAGCGCCGCCGTGGTGAGGCCGATGGCGTGGTTGGTCGCGCCCTTGCGGCGGATGATCTCGTAGGCGGCGGTGCGGACCTCGGTCGCGATCGGCGCCTCGCGCGCGCGGTCCCAGGTCGGCCACTCGCGAAGCGGGGTACCCCCCGCGTGCGCGCTGCTCCACAGCACCACCTCCGAGTCGCCGTGCTCGCCGATCACCTGGGCGTGGACGGAGTGCGGGTCGACGCGGAGCTCGTGGCCGAGCACCTGCCGCAAGCGCGCGGTGTCGAGCATGGTGCCGGTGCCCATCACGCGCTCGGGAGGCAGCCCCGAGCTCCGCGCGACGACGTAGGTGAGGACGTCGACCGGGTTGGTGACGACGACGACGAGCCCACGGTAGTCGCGCAGCCGGCGGCCGATGTCGCCGAGGGTGGCGGCGTTCTCACGGAGGAGGTCGAGCCGCGACTCGTTCGGCTTCCCGCCGCGCCCCGCGGCGAGGACGAGCGCGTCGGTGTCGAGCATCTCGTCGAGGTCCACGGCGCGCACTGAGGCCGTCGTGTAGAACGAGGCCCCATGCGCGAGGTCCATCGCCTCCCCTTCGGCGACCTCGCGCCGCAGGTCGGTGAGCCGCAGCTCGCTCGCGAAGCCGGCGTGCAGGACGGAGATGGCGACGCTCGCGCCCACCCAGCCAGTGCCCACGACGCCTACGGTGATCGGCATGACTTCAGCGCTCCGCGAGGCTCGGTGAGGGCTCCGGCGCCAGCGGGTCGGCGCCGCGACGCGTAGAGTGACGGGCCATCAAGTTGGTCCGTCGCGCGGGGCTATCGCAATGCGAGCGCCGTGGCCCACATTCGTGCCCTGACCTGGCCGGGCGGTCTCATCGCTGCCGCTCCGCCCCCACCGAGCGAGACTCTCATGGCATCACAGCCGGCACCCGTCGCCCACGAGTCGCCCGCGCACCGCCGGTACATCCCCGGCCTGCGCTGGTGGATCTGCGGGCTGCTCTTCCTCGCGACGACGATCAACTACGTCGATCGCCAGTCGCTCAGCGTCCTCAAGACGATGCTCGAGCAGCGAATGGGGTGGAGCGAGGCGGATTACGGCTGGATCCAGTTCGCGTTCACGGCGGCGTACGCGGCGTTCCCGCCCATCATGGGACGCGTGATGGACTCGATGGGGGTGAAGTTCGGCCTCGCGCTCGCGCTGGTGCTCTGGTCCACGATGTCGATGCTCACCGCCCTCGCGCGCGGCACCTTCAGCTTCGCGATCGCGCGCTTCTTCCTCGGCGCGGCGGAGGCGGGAAACTTCCCGGCGTCGATCAAGGCGATCGGCCAGTGGTTCCCGCAGCGCGAGCGCGCGCTCGCCACGGGGCTGTTCAACTCGGGGACGAACGTCGGCGTGATGGTGTCGTTCATCACGGTGATGATCGCCGAGTCGTTCGGCTGGCAGTTCGCGTTCATCGCGATCGGCGCGATCGGCTTCGTGTGGCTGATCTTCTGGCAGATCGGGTTCCATCCGCCGAAGCAGCATCCACGGCTCTCTCCCGAGGAGCTGGCGTACATCGAATCGGACCAGGCGCAGAGCCAGGAGAAGCTGCGGCTCTCGTGGACGACGCTGCTCCGGTTCAAGCAGATCTGGCCGTTCCTGCTCGCGAAGCTGCTGACCGATCCGGTGTGGTGGTTCTATCTGTACTGGCTGCCGAGCTATCTCGCGAAGGAGCGGGGGCAGGACATCCTCGGCAGTGCGTTCCTGCTCACGGGGATCTACACGGCGGCGAGCGTCGGCTCGATCCTGGGAGGCTGGCTGTCGGGCTGGCTGATCGGGCGCGGATGGCGGATCGCGACGGCGCGGTACGCGGCGATGGGGATCGCGGCGGTGTGCGCGCCCTTCGCCATCCTCGCCTACTACACGAGCAGCTTCATCCTCTGCCTCGTTCTGCTCGGCCTCGTCACGGCGGCGCACCAGGCGTGGTCGGCAAATCTGTTCACGACGGCGACGGATCTCTTCCCCTCGAAGGTCGCCGGTTCCGTGGTGGGACTCGGCGCGACGACGGGCGGACTCGGCGGCATGTTCCTCACGCTGCTCGCCGCGATGTCGATCCAGTGGGTGGGGAATCAGAGCGTCGTGTTCGTGTGGGCGGGGCTGATGCACCCGCTCAGCCTGCTCATCTTCTGGCTCGTGCTCGGCCGCAACTTCCGCATGGCCGACGTGGACGCCGTGCTGGAGACGAACCGGATCTCGAAGCCGCTCGCCATGGCGGGGGGAGCGCTGATCGCGCTCGGGATCGTGCTCACGGCGGTGATCTGGGCGAACTGGGACGCGTCCGTGCGCGCGACGAGCTTGGCTGGCGCGGCGCAGGCGGCGACGGCGGCGGTGGGCGTGGCGCTGATCGGCGGCGCGCTGCTGTACGCGGGGCTGCACAAGGAGCAGAACACGATCCGTGCGGCGTGAGGCCGCGGACGATGCGATCGGCGCTCGCACGGCAACCACAAGTCGGTGGTAGCGAGTAGCGGGTATCCGGCCGCGGGTAGACGGAGCGGCAGAGGTCCATGCGCCGGGGCGAACTGCTCCATGCGGATCCGTGCAGTGATCCGCCCGATCCGCATGGAGGCAGTCGAGGCCCGGCGCAAAGGCACGGAGAGCTCAGCGTGAGACGAACGTCGTGACGCTCTTCGCGGGCAGGGTGACGGAGAAGCGTGGGCCATCGACCGCGATGGTGGGGAGCGCCGCCCAGCTCTCCGTTTCGCTGGTCCGCACGGCGTCGAAACCGGTGGGGCACGACGCGCCGCCGGCGAGCGCAGCGTCGACGGTGTGGTCGCTGGCGCCGAGGTTCGTCGCGACGACCACCAGCGTCGCGCCATCCACGAACGCGGCGACCTTCACGTCGTGCTCGGCCGATGCCGAGGCGATGCGCACGGCGCCGGGCCGCACGTACCGCGAGTACTGCCCCATCACGTAGTACTGGCGGTTGACGTCGTAGCCGGCGTACGCCGAGCCGCTCACGCGGATGCGAACGAGCTGCGAGCCATCCCAGTCGCCGAAGTAGCCCCACAGGTAGTCGACGGCGGAGACGCCGTCGTCGACGAGCAGCTCCTGCATGATCGCCGCCCAGGCGAGCCAGTCGCCGGGCGTGGAGTACTCCGTCATCCAGACGGGGATCCCGTACTGCGCGGCGAGCGCGCGGACGTCGCCTTCCCGGCCGCGCTCGTAGAGATGATAGGCGACGGCACCGACGTACTTCCGTGCGTCGGGGTCGGCGAGGATCGTCTGCAGGCGCCCGTACGCTTCGCTCGCGCTGAAGTCGTCGGGGACGACGAGCTTCGTCTTCAATCCCTCGGCGGCCATGCGCGGGCCGAGGATCTTCGCGACGTCGCGCATCCACGCGCCCGACCAGTAGCCGCTGCGCACGTAGCCCGGCTCGTTCACGAGCGAGTAGTAGGGCATCTCGACCCCCGCGTCGCGCCAGTGGCGCAGCATGACGAGCACCCACTCGGCGTACTCTGCCGGGTTCGACTCCGACATCCACGACTCGATCGTGATCGGCGACGCGAACCAGGTGGTGACGCCGCGGGAACGAAGCTGCTCGATCGCGGCGATGTAGCCGTCGCCACGCTTCCAGCCGAAGTCGAACTTCGACAGATCGGCGACGTTCGGGTCCGCGTTGTCGTTCGCCGCTTCGATGCCGTCAGGACTCACGCGCGCCCGCGTGAGCCCGAGGTCGCGGTAGAGGAGGTCGAGGATCTTCGCCTGATCGCGCGCGGTGGGAATGGCGGCGGCGCGCTTCGTCGTCTGATCGAAGGTCTCGGTGACGTGTGGATCGTCGAACAGCGGGAGCGAAGTGCCGAAGCCGTCGATCGTCTGGAAGCGGCGCGAGGGGTCGAGTGAGATCGTGGCGGGGGCGCCGAGGGGCGCGGCGCTCTCCGCGACGGCGCAGGAGCCGGGGCCGATACCGTCGCCGGCGCACGCGGTGAGTGCGAGCGCGAGCGTGGCGCCGAATGCGTGATACGGCCGGGCTCGTCGTGGAGCGATCCGAACGGGTGTCATCACCAAACGTACAGGAGCGGCGCGCTCGGCTCGGTGACGGGCGTCGCGCCCGGCTCGCTTCGTCAGGGACGCAGCCCGCCGAAGCCTCCGCGCAGCGCGCCCTTGAAGCCTTCCTTCGCCGTCTGCGCCGCGCCGGCGGTGGCGGGCTTCGCGCCGGGCTTCGCGCCAGACTTCGAGCCCGACTTCGCCGCCGCCGCGCGGCTCGCCGCCGAGGCCTGCGCAGTTCGCGCATTCGCCGCGCGCGCCCGTGCGCCGACGTCGATCATCTGATAGTCGGCGGGAGCGACGAGCCGCGCGGCGTCGACGGCCGCCGGCGCGAGCTCGGTGACGCGCATCGTGCGCACGGTCGTCGTGACGGCGTTCCGTTCGTCGGTCGACGTCGTGGTCGAGACGATCTCGAGCGGCACGCCGTGCCCCATGCGTGCGGCGGCATCGGCGGTGCGCGCGGCGAGCGCGCCGAACTCGCCCCCGGCGAGCGCGAGCTGCCCGAAGTGCGCGAACGGATTGGCGAGACCGGGCTGCTCCGCCGCGAGCGCGTACTCGGCGACGACGTGGTCGGTGGCGTCGTGCGCGACGAGCCCCGACGCCGTCTCGATCATGTAATCCTGCACGAGGCGCCAGCGTGTCGTCGCGAGGCCGAGCAGGGGCGCGCCGGCGCCGAGCGGCTCGAGCTTGACGGCGACGTCGCCGATGGCGGTGGTGGTGCCGGGCGCGTTCGCGGCGAGCGCGGCGACGCCGCGATCGAGATCGGCGAAGGCGTAGCGCAGGACGCGGCGCTCCTTCGGCGAGACGACCAGAAGCGCGGTCGAATCGGCGAGGACGTACGCGCCACCGTCCGCGCCGACGCCCGACTCGCGCGCCGCCGAGTCGACGTCGAGCCGCGCGTGCGTGCCGTCGGTGATCGCGCGGCCCGAGAGGAGAAGCTCGTCGCGCGTCGTGCCGTCTGGGGCGGTGACGTGCGCGTCGATCCGGAGCCGATAGGTGAAGCCGGTCGATGCGGCGTGCGGCGTCGCGGCGACCAACGTGACCAGTGCGACCAGTGCGGCGAGCGGGACGATGGTGCTGGCGAGAGACGAGCGGGCGGCGAGCGGCATCGGATCCTCCGGGCGAGCGGCTGCGGCGCGGGGATGCGTCGGCGATCGAAGGTAGGAGACCCTGGCGGATTCCTCCAGAGCGGTCAGATTGGCGGACCGTCCCGCCCGCACCGCCCCCACAAACCGTATCGAATGCCCCTGCTCTGGGTCGTCCTCGGAGTCGCGCTGATGCTCGTGCTCATGCTCGTCGTGAAGCTCGACGCATTCCTCGCGCTGCTGCTCACCGCGCTGGCAGTCGGGCTGCTGAACGGAATGGATCTGCTGCGCACGCTGCAATCGATCCTCACGGGCATCGGCAACACGATGGCGGGCGTGGCGCTGATGCTCGTGTTCGGCGCGATGCTCGGGCGATTGCTCGACGAGAGCGGCGCGGCGCAGGCGATCGCGATGCGGTTGATCGATCTCACGGGCCTCCCGCGCGTGCAGCTCGCGATGGCGATGACCGGGATGCTGGTCGGGATCGCGATGCACTACAACGCGGGATTCCTCGTGCTGATCCCGCTCGTGTACACCGTCGCGCTGGCGACGCGGCTGCCGCTCGTGTACGTCGGCCTCCCGCTCGCGTCGGCGTTGTCGGTGACGCACGGCTTCACGCCGCCGCATCCCGCGCCGACGTTCCTTGCCCTCCTGTATCACGCCGACATGAACCGGACGCTGCTCGTCGGCCTCGTGGCGGCGATCCCGGCGTGCTTCGTCGGGGGCGTGCTGTTCAGCCGCACGGTGAAGGTGCGCACGATGGAGCCCCCGCCGGGCCTCGCGCGCGTGGCGCCGCTCGAGCGCGATCAGCTTCCGGGATTCACCGTGAGCCTCGTCGCGGCGGTCGTGCCGGTGATTCTCATGCTGGCGAATGCGATCGTCGACATCTCGCTCGGCACCTCGGCGATCGATCCCTTCCGGCCGGGCACGAACTACGCGGCCGAGCTGGCCGCGGCGCTGCCGAGCCCCGCGCTCCGGACGCTCGTGACGTCGCTCAAGTTCTTCGGCAACCCGAACGTGGCGCTCGCGCTCGCGGTGCTGTTCGCGCTCTACGCGCTCGGCGTGCGGCGCGGGAAGACGATGGACGAGCTGATGAAGAGTCTGCAGGGCGGCGTCGCGACGATCGCCGGGATCCTGCTGATCATCGCGGCGGGAGGCGCGTTCTCGCAGGTGCTGCGCGACGGGGGCGTGTCGGACTACATCACGCAGCGCGCGGCGGCGGTGCAGATGAATCCCCTGCTGCTCGCGTTCGGCGTGGCGGCGATGCTGCGCGCCGCGATCGGCTCGGCGACGGTGGCGGGGATGACCGCCGCCGGCGTGCTGGCGCCGACGGCGGCCGCGGCGAACGTGCATCCCGAGCTGATGGTGCTGGCCACCGGCGCCGGAAGCCTGATGTTCTCGCACTTCAACGACAGCGGCTTCTGGATGTTCAAGGAGTACTTCAACGCGACGATCCGCGAGACGTTTCTGACGTGGAGCATGATGGAGCTGATCGTCGGCGTGATGGGGCTCGGCGCCGCCCTCCTGATGAACCTCGTGTGGTGACGTGCGCGCGGTGCGCGGTCAGAATCTGAGGGTCGAGAGGTACTCGTAGTCGCGGCGCACGCTGTCGATCGGCGCGCCGGGATAGCTCTCCTGCTCGACGTAGACGAGCTTGTCGTCGATGTCGGTGATGCGGGCGAGGAGCGCTCGGAGGTCGAGAACCCCCTTGCCGAGCTCCGTGTCGTGCTCCGCCTTCATCGCGGGCACGTCCTTGATGTGGAACGCCCAGTAGCGATTGCCATAGCGGTTCATGAGATCCATCGGATCGCGGCCTCCCTGGGCGGCGTTGCCGACGTCGAGCTGGAGCCGAACGAGATTCGGATCGAGGCGTTCGACGAGGGCGTCGTAGCCGACCTTTCCGTCGAAGGCGACGAAATCGGGCGCCTCGTCGTGGAACCCGAGCCAGAGGTCGTGCTTGCGCACCGCCTCGCCGGCGCGATTGAGCTTGTCGGCCCACGAGGTGAAGCCGTCGAGCGACTTGCGTGCGTCGTCGGGGAGGTTGGCGAGGATGAGATACTTGTGCCCGAGGATGCGCGCATCGTCGGCGGCGCGGTCGAGCTGATCGAGGTTGTTCTCGCCGATGTGCGTGGACGGCGCGCGGAGGCCGTGGCGGTCGAGCATGGCGCGGACCTGCGCGGGGGGCGTGTTGAAGTTGTTCATCGACATCAACAGCTCGACGTCCTTGTAGCCGATCGCGGCGATCTCGGCGAGCGTCTGCTCGAGGTTGACGCGCGCGGCGTCGCGGAGCGTGTACAGCTGCAACCCGACGCGGCCGAGCCGCCGGCTGGTGGCGGCGCCGGCGCGGGGCATGGCACACGCGACGGCCGGCGCGACGAGCGCGGCACCGAGGGTGTGGACGAAGGACCGTCTATCCATTCAGTGGCTCCAGTGGGGGACTGGCCCGAAGCTACGGGGCGGGGCGTGTGGGCGGGAGACGGATCGAGTCGATCCTGCCGGACGGGCCATCTTTCGGAGAACTGCCGCTCGGGCCGGCTTCTACCGCGACGTGTTTGTTCCACGCGGAGGCGCGGGAGGCTCCTCCCGCAAGGATTTCCGCGCGGAGGCGCGGGAAGCTGGCGGAGGCGCGGGAAGCGGCAACGGCAACGGCACGCTCTGCGAGCTACTCGCGCGATCGCACGCACCTCTGCCCTGCAACCTCCAAGACTCCTCGGGTCGTGGATGGAGAGGAGCGGAGCGCTGATGCATCGAGCTCGACCCGAAGTTTCGGCCCCGCCGCTCGGCGCTCACCCACAGGGCAGTTCCCCGCGCCTCCGCCCAACTCCGCGTCTCCGCGTGAAACACGTTGCCGGTAGAAGCCGGCCCGAGCGCCTGTTCTCCGCTCTGCGCCTTCGCGAGATGCCGAAAGACTACCCTTGCCTGGCCAGGATCGATCTCCGATCTTCGCCGAACCAACCACTATCCAGAGCCCGTATGTCATCGACTCCGAGCCGCCGAGAGTTCGTGAAGATGGCGGCGATCGCCGCGGCGGGGGCGCCCTTCGTACCGCCGCTCGTTCGTCCGCTCGCGCATCGCGCCACCCCGACGCCTTCGGCGAAGCCGCTCGGCTTCGCGGTAGTCGGGCTCGGCAGCCTCGCGACGAATCAGATCGCGCCGGCGCTCCAGACGACGAAGAACTGCCGGCTCGCCGCGATCGTGACCGGCACGCCGGCGAAGGCGGTGAAGTGGAAGGCGCAGTACGGCATCCCGGACCGCAGCATCTACGATTACGACACGATGGACCGGCTCGCGGACAACCCGGACGTCGACGTCGTGTACGTCGTCACGCCGAACGGGCTCCACGCGCGCGACACGATCAAGGCGGCGAGGGCGGGCAAGCACGTGCTGTGCGAGAAGCCGATGGAGGTCTCCTCGGAGCGCTGCCAGGCGATGGTCGACGCGGTGAAGGCCGCGGGGCGCCAGCTCGCGATCGGCTACCGCTGCCGGTTCGAGCCGCACCACCTCGAGATGCTGCGCGTCGCCCGCGACAGGGAGCTCGGCGAGGTGCGGCTGATCGAAGCGGCGTTCGGGTTCCCGATCGGCGACCCGACGCAGTGGCGCCTCAAGCGTGCGCTGGCCGGCGGCGGACCGCTGATGGACGTCGGCATCTACGCGATCCAGTCCGCCGAGATGATCGTCGGGAGCTATCCGGTGGCCGTCACCGCCGTCGAGACGACGAAGACCGATCCGGTGAAGTTCGCCGACGTCGAGGAGTCGCTCGCCTTCGAGCTCAAGTTCGCCAACGGCGTCGCCGCGTCGTGCATGACGTCGTACAAGGTCGGCGGGATGAACCGGACGACGGCGTTCGCCGATCGCGGCACGTTCGGTCTGACGCCGGCATTCAACTACGACGGGATCCGCGGCTGGCGCAGCGACGCGAAGCCGCTCGAGGCGCCCGAGGTGGATCAGTTCGCGACGGAGATGGACGACTTCGCCGACTGCATCAACGCCAACCGGCCGACGAGCGTCTCCGGCGAGATGGGGCTGCGCGACGTGCGCACGATGATGGCGATCTACGAGGCGGCGCGGACGGGCCGGACGGTGCAGATCGCCTGATCGGGCGCGCGCGATGCCGCGCGCCGAGGGCCGCGCCTGGATCGGGATCAGCGGCTACGACTACAAGCCGTGGCGCGGCCCGTTCTATCCGGCCGACCTGCCCGCGCGCCGCTGGCTCGAGTACGCGAGCGCACGGTTCGACAGCGTGGAGCTGAACGGCACCTTCTACAGCCTCAAGTCGCCCGCGGTGTTCGAGCGCTGGGTGGCCGAGACGCCCGCGCGCGGCTTCGTGTTCGCCGTGAAGGGCGGGCGGTTCATCACGCACAACCTGAAGCTGCGCAACGCGGATCGCGCGCTCGGCAACTTCTTCGCGAGCGGCGTGCTCGCGCTGGGGCGGAAGACAGGTCCCTTCCTCTGGCAGCTTCCCGCGACCTACCGGTTCGACGCCGAGCGGATGGACGCCTTCATGCGCCTCCTGCCGCGAAGCTCGCGCGCGGCGGAAGCGGTCGCACTGCAGCACGACGACCGGCTGCGTCGCGGCGCGCTCGTGGATGCGGCGGCGAACGTGCGCTACCGGCACGCGTTCGAGGTCCGGCACCCGAGCTACTTTCACGAGGAGTTCTACGCGCTGCTTCGAGAGCACCGGTGCGCGTTCGTCGTCGCGGACACGGCGGGAAAGTTCCCGTACGCCGAGGAGGTGACGGCCGACTTCGTGTACGTGCGGCTGCACGGCTCGCGCGAGCTGTACGCGAGCGGCTACACCGACGCCGAGCTCGACGACTGGGCGCGCAAGGTGGCGCGGTGGCGCCGCGCGGGGCGCGACGTCTACGTCTACTTCGACAACGATGCGAAGGTGCACGCGCCGTTCGACGCGCTGCGACTGGCAGAGCGGGTGAGGGTCGGGGGGTGATGCCCGCTAGCGAGAGGTCTCGCGGGCGCGGTCGCGGCGCCGCGCCACGAGCTTCGTGATCTCGTGCACCCAGAGCAGCACGCTCGCCGCGCCCGCGCAGAGCAGCCAGTCGCCGGCGCCGAGCGGGGTCGTGCCGAACGCGGCGCGCAGCGGCGGCAGGTAGACGACGAGCGCCTGGAGCGCGACCGACGCGAGCACGGCGGCCCACGTCCACTTCGTGTGGGCGAGCCCGGAGAACGCGCTCCGCCGCCGCGAGCGGGAGTCGAACACGTTGAAGAGCTGCGCGAGCACGATCGTCGTGAACGCCATCGTGCGGGCGTGACGCTCGTCGCTCGTGCCGGCGAGGAGGCCGCCGGGGAGCGACAGGTCGAACACGAACAGCGTCGACGCCGCCATGATGAGGCCGGCGACGGCGATGTCGCGCCATGCGTGCGGCGAGATCACGGACTCGTCGCGCCGGCGCGGCTTCAGCCGCATCAGTCCCGGCTCCGCGGGGTCGACGCCGAGCGCCAGCGCGGGCGCGCCGTCGGTGAGCAGGTTGATCCAGAGGATCTGCGTGGCGAGCAGCGGGAGGAGCAGCCCGCCGTCCGGCTCGCGGAGCCCGAGCGTGCCGGCGAGCACGACGCCGACGAACATCGTCGTCACCTCGCCGAAGTTGCCGGAGAGGAGGAAGCGCAGCGCGCGCCGGATGTTGGCGTAGATCGCGCGCCCCTCCTCCACGGCGGCGACGATCGTGGCGAAGTTGTCGTCGGCGAGCACCATGTCGGCCGCCTGGCGGGAGACGTCGGTGCCGGTGATCCCCATCGCGATGCCGATGTCGGCGGCGCGGAGGGCGGGGGCGTCGTTCACGCCGTCGCCCGTCATGGCGACGACCTCGCCCGTGCTCTGGAGCGCGCGCACGATGCGCAGCTTGTGCGACGGATCGCCGCGCGCGAACACCGACGTCTCCCGCACGGCGCGGGCGAGCGCCTCGTCGTCCATCCCCTCGAGCTCCGCGCCGGCGACGACGCGGTCGTCGTTCGTGATGCCGAGCTCTCGCGCGATCACGACGGCGGTGCGCGGATGGTCGCCGGTGATGAGCACCGGGCGGATCCCCGCGGCGCGCGCGCGGCGCACCGCATCGTGCGCCTCGGGGCGCGGCGGATCGATCATGCCGACGAGCCCGAGCAGCACGAGATCGCGCTCGAGCGCATCGGCCGCGTCGGCGTCGCCGGCGCTGGCGTCGATCTCGCCATCGAGCGGCCGGTACGCGACGGCGAGCGTGCGCAGCGCCTCGTCGGCGAGCGACTCGGACTCGCGCAGCACGGCGTCGCGCCGCTCGGGCGTGAGCGGCACTTCCGTTTCGCCCACGAGCTCGCACGCGCACCGTCGGAGGAGCAGATCGGGCGCGCCCTTCGCGAACAGCATGTGCGCGTCGGGCCGCTCCGACCGCTCGTGCAGGGTGCTCATGCGCTTGCGCTCCGAGGTGAACGGCTGCTCGGCGAGCCGCGGCCAGCGCGACTCGAGGTCGTGCACGTCGACTCCCGCCGCCTGCGCGGCGAGGAGCAGCGCGCCCTCGGTCGGGTCGCCCTGCACCTCCCAGTCGTCGCCGGCGCGGCGGAGCGAGGCGTTGTTGGCGAGACTGGCCGCGACGAGCGTGCGCTCGAGCTCCAGCCGCTGCTCGCCGCCGAGCCGCGGAAGCTCCGCCGGCGTCGCGCGGCCGCTCGCCGTGCGCACGACGCGCACCGTCATCTCGTTGGTCGTGAGCGTGCCGGTCTTGTCCGACGCGATCACCGTCGCGGAGCCGAGGGTCTCCACGGCGGTGAGCCGGCGGACGATCGCGTTGCGCCGCGCCATGCGGCGCACGCCGATCGCGAGCACGGCGGTGACGATCGTCGGCAGCCCTTCCGGTACCGCGGCGACGGCGAGCGCGACGCCGAGCAGGAGGACGTTGACGATCGCCGCGACGCCGTGCGCCTGCTGCACGGCGAGGATCACCGCGACGACGACGATCGCCACGACGACGACGAGCACGGCGAGCGTGCGGCCGAGCCGGTCGAGCTCGCGCTGGAGCGGCGTGGCTTCGGTCGGCACCGCTTCGAGCATGCCGGCGATGCGGCCGATCTCGGTGTTCATCCCCGTGGCGACGACGCGCGCGCGTGCGCGGCCCGACACCGCCGTCGTCCCGCTGAACACCATGTCGGTACGGTCGGCGAGCGGCGTGTCGTCGGCCACGGGCGCGAGGCTCTTCTCCACGGGAACGCTCTCGCCCGTGAGCGCCGCCTCGGCGACGCGGAGCGCCGCGATGCGGAGCAGGCGGGCGTCGGCGGGGATGGTGTCTCCCTCCTCGACGAGAATCGCGTCGCCGACGACGACGTCGCGCGCGGGAACGCGGCGGCGCTCGCCGTCGCGGATCACGGTGGCCTCGGGGGCCGACATCGCGCGCAGCGCCGCGACCGCGGATTCGGCGCGCAGCTCCTGCACGTAGCCGAGCGCCGCGTTGAGCAGCACGATGGCGAGGATGGCGATCGCGTCGTACGGGAGCGCAGTCTCGCGCTCGTGGATCCAGAGCACGAGCGAGATCGCCGTCGCGGCGAGCAGGAGCAGCACGAGCACGCTGCGGAACTGCGCGACGAAGCGCCGCCAGTGCGGGACCGGCGGCGCGGAGGCGAGCTCGTTGGGGCCGTCGCGGGCGAGGCGCTCCGATGCCTCGCCCGCGGTCAGGCCGCCGTCGTTTTCGTGCATGCGCGCGCCGGCGTGAACGCGACCGGCGGGCGCGGGACCGCGCGCCGGTGTGCCGACGACGCGCCCGTCCCCCGTGCTGCTCACGCGGTCGGCGTGAAGGTGAGGATCGTCTGCCCGTCGCCGTGCTTGATGCGAAGGCCGAGATCCTTTCCGTCGGCGCCGCTCGACACGGCCACGGCATCCACGTGCGTGATGCCGCGGGTGAGGTGCGGGGTGCCGCCCTCGGGCGAGCCGAGCATCAGCTCGACTCGCGCGTCGCGCGGGTCGTAGGTCGCGCCGACGAGCGCGTAGCCGGTCTCCTGGATCTGCGCACCGATCTCCGGATCGTCGACCTCGAGGATGGTGCGGCGGCCGCGATTGCGCTGCGCGAACTCGGTGAGCTGGCGCGGCCACTCCTCGTGCGCCATCGTCTCGGAGGTGCCCGTGAGCCGGCGCTGTATCGCATCGAGCTCGGCGAAGCCGGGCTCCGGCGTGACGAGCACCGCGCAGGAGGCGCCCCGGAGCAGCGACGTCGTGACGCTGCCGACGAAGAGGCGGGCCAGCCGGCCGAGCCCGTGACGGCCCGCGACGATGAGATCGGCGCCCTGCGCTTCCGCGAAGGCGAGGATCTGCGGCACGGTCTTCCCCTCGAGCACGTGGTCGGTCACGGCGAAGTCGGCTGGGACGTCGAGCACCTCGCGGAAGCGCGCAAGTCGCGCGCCGAGGCCGGACAGGTACCGCTGCTCCAGCGCGAGCAGCGATGCGTTGGCCGAGTTGGCCGGCTCCCACACGTGCACGAGGTGGAGCGCCGCGCGCGGGGCGGCGAGTGCGAGAGCCGCGCGCGCCGCCAGTGCGCTCTCGGCGCCGAAGTCCGTGGCGACGACGATGTTGCGCGGCAGGGTCGCGAGCTCTCCGGCGACGGCGAGCACGGGGCAGCTCGCGCGGCGAATGATGCGCAACGTCGTCTCGCTCGCGAGGAGGCGATCGATCGGCCGGTGGCGGCCGATTCCCATGAGCAGGAGCCCCGCTTCGAGCGCGCGGGCGCGGTCGGTCACCGTGCTCGCGGGGTCACCGTGGACGACCTCGAGCTGCCAGCCGGAATCCGGTCCCGCCACTTCGCGAAGGAGCGCTTCGAGCGATTGGACGCGCTCCGCATGGCGCTCCTCTTCGAACGAAGGGGGCACGAGGATCGGTTCGCTCTCGAGCACGGCGACCGGAAGCGGCTCGAGCACGGACAAGAGGTGGACTCGCCCGCCGAACGCCGGCGCGAGGGTACGGGCGGCGCGAAGGATGTGCAGGAGCTCGTCGCCGCCCGCGGCGACCACGAGCGGTCCGGTGCGAGAACGCGCCGTCGTGGACGGCGAGGGCTTCACGGCGGTGAGCGTGTCCGGCATGGCGGTCACCATTGAAGGTGGAGGAAGGATGGCTCGTGGCGAGTCGGTTGCGTGGAGAGTGTCCGTGTGGTCCGCGCCGAGACATCAGGCAATCGCGGACAGCAGCTGGGCGTCCGCGTGGTGATTCGTGCGCCGCGGCGGGAGCGGGGAAAGCCCGACAGGACGCGGCGGCGATCCCCGATCACGACTGTCCGCAAGCCGGGCGAGGTTGCAGACTCTGGTCCGCGGGTGCTCCCACTCACGGTGGCGCGCCGGCGGCGATCCGGCTGGAGGGCATCATGAGCGGGCGGGGGAAGGGAGCACGACTCACGAACGTCTCGCGCGAAGAGCCTGCGCGGCCGGGCCTGCACCTGCCGCAGCTGGCGCTCGCGTTCCTCGCCGCTGGGGCGCTGGTGCGTCTCACCTCGGGGCCGAGCGCATCGGCGACGGTCTGGATGGTCGGGCTCGTGGTCACCGGCGCCCCCGTGGTGTGGAAGACGATGCGGAGCGCCGCGTCCGGCCACTTCGCCACCGACCTCGTCGCGACGCTCGCCGTCGTCACCTCGGTCGTTCTCGTCGAGCCGCTCGCCGGCCTCGTCATCGTGCTGATGCAGACGGGCGGCGAGGCGCTCGAGCGCTACGCCGAGGGGCGTGCGTCGTCGGCGGTGCGGGCGCTCGAGGAGGAGGCGCCGCGTATCGCGCATCGCCTGCGGAACGGTGGAACGGCTCCGACGAACGGCGACGCCGAAGACATCGAGGTCGGCGAGATCGTCGTGGGCGATCACCTGCTCGTGCGGCCGGGCGAGATGGTGCCGTGCGACGGCATCGTGATCGACGGCAGCTCACACGTGGACACGTCGCGGCTCACCGGCGAGCCGATTCCCGAGCGCGCGTCGGCCGGCACGACGCTCGCGAGCGGCACGCTCAACCTCGACGGCCCGCTCGTGCTCCGCGCCACCGCGACCGCCGGCGCGAGCCAGTACGCGAGGATCGTCGAGCTGGTGCGGACGGCACAGAGCAGCAAGGCGCCGCTCCAGCGGCTCGCCGACCGCTATGCGGTGTGGTTCACGCCGCTCACGCTCGCGGCGTGCGGGGTGACGTATCTCGCGAGCGGCGACGTGGATCGGGTGCTCGCGGTGCTCGTCGTCGCCACGCCCTGCCCGCTCATTCTCGCCACGCCGATCGCGATCATCGGAGGCGTGAACCGCGCCGCGCGGCGGCTGATCGTCGTGCGCCACGGCGGCGCGTTCGAGCAGCTCGCCGGCGTGACGGCGGCGGTGTTCGACAAGACGGGAACGCTCACCGTCGGCACGCCCTCGGTGAGCGACGTCGTGCCCGCGGCCGGCTGGGACGCCGACGCGGTGCTGGCCACGGCCGCCGCGGTGGAGCACGGCTCCGGGCATCTGCTGGCGCGGTCGGTCGTCGCCGCGGCGGAGGAACGCGGGCTGGCCATCCCCGCCGCCTCGGCGGTGCGCGAAGCGGCGGGCCAGGGGGTCGCGGGCGAGGTCGACGGCCGCGCGGTGTGCGTCGGGTCGCGGAGCTTCGTCGCGGACTGCGGCGCCGCGGATGCACCGGACGAGGAGGGACTACGCGCCCACGTCGCGATCGGCGGCGCGTACGCGGGCGCGATCGAGTTCGCCGATCAGCTTCGCCCGCAGCTTCCCGCGCTCTTCGACGGGCTCGCCGCGCTCGGCATCCGCCGGCGCGTGCTCCTCTCCGGCGATTCGGCGGCGCACACCGCCGCGGTCGCGCGGGCGATCGGCGTGACCGAGGCGCGCGGCGAGCTGCTGCCATCGGACAAGGTGGACGCCGTCGCACGGATGGTGCGCGAGGGCGAGCGTGTCGTCATGGTGGGCGACGGCACCAACGACGCGCCGGCGCTGAGCACGGCGACGGTCGGCGTGGCGCTCGCGGGACACGGCGGCGGCATCACTGCGGAGGCGGCCGACGTCGTCATCCTGAGCGACGACGTCTCGCGCGTCGTCGAAGCGATTCGCATCAGCCGCCGCACGCTGCGCATCGCGCGCCAGAGCATCTGGGTGGGGCTCGGCCTCAGCGGGGCGGCGATGGTCGTCGCCGCGCTGGGTCACATCCCGCCGGCGGTCGGCGCGCTGCTCCAGGAGGGGATCGACGTCGCGGTGATCGTGAACGCGCTGCGGACGAGCGTTCAGCCGCGTGCGTCGGGCGCGTCTACCGAGCGAAGGAACGCGAGCGCCGGCACGGCGCCGAGCACGGCGATCGCGGCGAAGATCGCGACCGCGCCGAGCGACTGGGACGGATCGGCGAGGTGACCGAACCACTGGTCCACCGCGACGCTCACCGCCTCGAGCGTGAGGAACACGAGCATCGCGCCCGAGAGCAGGTAGCCGAGCGAGCGCCGGCGGATCAGCCACACGCCGGCGAGCGCGGCGAGCGGGAGCGTGAAGCCGAAGTCGAGCACCTGGACGACGTTCGTCGGCAGCGTGGTGCCCTGGAGCGAGCGCGGGACGTCGCCGCCGAGCATGGCCGGCACGACGTCGGCGAGCCAGAGCGCCGCGAAGGCGACGCTCGTGGCAACGAGATACACGCCGATCGCGCGGCGCGGCATGCGCGGGGAGACGCGCGCCGGGATCTCCTCGGCGGGGATGCAGCGCACGAGCGCGACGATCGACCAGACGCCGAGCGAGAGCGACGCGACGTAGAGCAGGAAGAGCTCGTTGAAGCGGAGCGAGAAGCTCGCGAGCACGGCCGCGTAGAGCAGGTAGCCGAGGGAGCCGAGCCAGACGAAGTGCGCCCGGAGCGAGCCGCGCACCGCGGCGCGCATCGCCAGCGCGGCGACCGGGAGCGCGAGGGCGAGGATCACGACGTAGGTGCCGAGCGCGTTGCCGGCGAAGGCGGGCGGGTCGCGGAAGAGGCTCGGGGCCAGCACGCTGGCGAGGCCGGCGAGCCCGCTCACCACGAGCAGTGCTCGCGAGAGGCGGAGGGCCAGACGGATCGGCGCGCGGGGAACGACCAGCCGCGGCGCGAGGCGCTGCCGCGGGATCGTGGCGCGGCCGGTGGAGATGGGGTGCGGGAGCAGGCTGGCCATGATCGGCACCGAGAGCGGATCGGGATCGTGTGGAGCGTCGATGGAGGATGGCGCGCCGGGCCGGCGTGCGCCGTCGGGGGAGGCCGCCGCCTTTTCGGGACATCGCCCCACACGCCTCCTCGCCAACTCCCGACACCGCGACCCGCACTCCGCCGCTAGCCTCCTCCCAGGCTCCGAGGGATGTGAACGACGGAGGAATGGCGTCATGACGGCGACATCCGACGACCGCCGAGGCCCGGCGGAGGTCCCCCACGGCACCCTCGCGGAGATCGGGGGCGACCTGGCGGCGCGCCCGTACGCGCGCCGCGGCGTACCCGCGCGTACCGAGCCGATCCGCGTGCTGCTCGTCGACGACCACAACCTCGTGCGCGCCGGCCTCAGGTCGGTGCTGCACGGGTGCGCGGACATCGTCGTCGTCGGGGAGGCAGCCGACGGCGCCGACGCGGTCGCGGCGGCGGTCCGAGCGCATCCCGAGGTGGTGGTGATGGACCTGGACATGCCGGAGATGGACGGGCTGACCGCCACGCGCCGGCTGCTCGAGGCGAGCCGCGACGTCCAGGTGCTCATCGTCACGATGTACGAGGAGCGGGAGAAGCTCCCCGACGTCCTCGGCGCCGGCGCGCGCGGCTACCTCGCGAAGTCGGCGGCCGAGCGCGAGCTGGCGGAGGCGATTCGCGTCGTGGCGTCCGGCGAGGTGTACGTCCGGCCGGCGGTCGCGCGGAAGCTCGCCGAGTCGAGCGTCCCGCCTCCGTCCGGGCGGAGCGACGCGCGCGCGCGGCTCGCGCGGTTGAGCCAGCGCGAGCAGACCGTCGTGCTGCTCACCGCGCAGGGCTACAACGGCCCGGAGATCGGGCGGCAGCTCGGGATCACCGCGAAGACGGTGGACACGTACAAGCAGCGGATCGAGGAGAAGCTCGGGCTCTCGCACCGGTCGGCGTACGTGCGCTTCGCGCTCGAAGCCGATCTGCTCGACGGGCACGGGCACTGAGGGCGGCGCATGCGAGAGGGGCCGGCGCGCGCCGATGCGCGCCGGCCCCTCTCGCGTGCATGGGGATGCTCAGGCGACGACGGACAGCCGGTCGTCGACCGCGGTCACCCCCGACGCACTCCACGCGGCGCGCTCGACTTCGAAGCGTTCCGGCCAGGAGCGGACGGCACCCGTGAGGGTCACCGTTCCGTCGAACGCGGTCACGTGGATCTTCTTCGCGTCCGATTCGGCACTTCGATGCAGCGCGGCCTTGATGTGCTGCTCGACGTCGAACGGAGAGGCGTGCGGCGCGATCGTGACGAGGTTCGACACGCCCTTGATGCCGGCGAGATAGCGCACGGCACGCTCGGCGGCATTCCGCTGATACTGCCATTCGACCGCACCCTCGAGCGTGACCCATCCGTCCTCGACCTTCGCCTTGATCGTCCGATCGGGGACCTCGACGTCCCAGGCCAGCGCGTTGACCACCTGATGCGCGAGCTCGGTGTCCGAGCGCTTCAGGGCGTCGGGCACTCTCACCTGTACCTCCTGCGCGACGGCACGCACGCCGAACACGCGTTCGGCCGCGCGGCCGGCGATGCGCCGCTGCGAATAGTCGGGGACGAACCCGGTGAGGGTGACGACGCCGTCCTTCACGGCGACGCCGATCTCGTCCTCCCGCAGTCTCGGCTCCCACTTCAACTCCGCGGTCACGTCCTTCTGGATCTCCATGTCCGTTCTCATACGCGCCTCCCAGGCCGTGCCTGGCGGAAGCATGGTCGCCTGTGCGTCGCATGCGTGCGCCGGCGACCGGCGGCGTCACGCTCCGCCATCCATGGTGCGCCGCGGGGCGCTCGCGCGCCGTCAGGCATCGGCGGACGAACGCGGGGCGCGCGGCGGGTCGAGGAAGGTGAGGAAGGTGCCGCCGCCATCGCTCTCGATGAACAGCGCGCGGTCGTCGTCGCGCGCGCCGGCCGTCACCGCCACGCTGCGCACGCGTCCGAGGGTGCGGGTGAAGTGCGCCTCGCGCCGCGTGGGCGAGGCGAACATGAGCTCGATCTTCCGCGCGCGTGCATCGTACGTCGCGCCGACGAGCGAGAGCCCCGATTCCAGTACGCGGGCGCCGAGTCCGGGATCGTCGATCTCGAGGCGCGTGCGCCGATCGAGATTGCGCCGCACGAACGATCGGAGCTCGGCGTCCCACTGCTCCGGCTCGTGCACGGCGGCCGATCCGCGCATGTGCCGCACGAGCCGAAGCCGCTCGGTCGGAGGCGGGGGCGGCGCAAGCAGCACGGAGCACCCCGCGCCGCGCAGGAGCGCCGCGGACGTGCTCCCGATGAGCCACCGCTCCACCGCGCCGCGGCCGTGCGTTCCGGCGACGATGAGATCGGCGTTCTGGGCGCGGGCGACGCCGAGCACCAGCTCCGCCGGCGGGCCCTCGAGCACCTTCGTGTGGATCGTGATGTCCGGATGCGCGCCGAGCGCGGTCCGGAACCGGTAGAACGCTTCCGGGATCGACGAGGCGTACTCGTCGTCGAGCGTCGTGAGCCTGGCGTTCTCGAATACCGTGTCGGTGCGCGTCCAGGCGTGCACGAGGTAGAGGACCGCTCCGTCGGCGAGGAGGGGGAGGGCGGCACGCGCGGCGCGGATGCTCTCCGGGCTGAAGTCGGTGGCGGCGACGGCGACGTGGGCAACGGGCCGCGCGTCGTGGGCGACGGCGAGCACGGGCGCGGGTGCGTGGCGGCTCACGGCGAGGGCGGTGCCGGTGGCGAGCAGCCGCTGGCGTGGCGCGCGTGGTCCGGCGCCGACGACGATGAGGCTGGCGCGCAGATCGCGGGCGATGGCGGCGATCGTGTCCGCCGCGCTCCCGTAGCGCACCTCGACGGCCGGCTCGCCGCGCGGTGACGGCACGAGCCGCAGCTCGCGCAGGCGGTCGAACACCGCCTCGCGCCGCTCGGAGATCTGCTGCTCGACGATCCAGGGGAGGAGCAGGGCGCGATTGCTCTCGAACGCGTAGATCGGCGGCGGCTCGACGACGGAGCACACGACGAGCGGGCTCGCATCGCGCGCCGCGAGCGCGTGCGCGGCGCGGATGGCCTCGGTGCCGCCCGCGGGGCCGACGGCGACGAGCAGCGGAGCGCGTGTCCGTGGACGCGCCCGAGGGCGCTCGAGAAGAGGGTACGGTGTGTGCGTCATGGTGCGCTCCCGCGTGGCGGGCCGCCCCAATGCACCAACGACGCGACGGCCCTGGTCGACTCGCTCGTGGCCCTCTCGATGATGGCTCGATCGGGTCGACGGGACCGTCGGTGATTACCTGACGGCGCGTGCTGCAGTGCGGAGCGACCGTTCGAACGCCAGCGACGAAGCTCTCACTCGAGGTGTCCCAATGCGTACCGCGTCATCCACACCCTCCGCGTCCGCGGACGTCGTGCCGGAAGAGCTCACGCGCTCCGCGAGTCGCGAGTCCCGCCCGCTCGATCTGACCGGACGCGCCGTGCTGCTCGCGACCGACGGTTCGCCCGGCGCGGTCGCGGCGGCGCGAGTCGCCGAGGGGCTCGCGCGAACGCACCACGCGCTGGTGCACGTCGTCTCCGTGGTGGACACGCGGTCGGCGCCGATTCCCCCGCCGCTGGACGTCGCGCTCGCGATGGGCGACGCGATCGCCGGCACGCAGCTGCATCGCGAACAGGAGCGCGCCGTCCGCGCCGAGCTCTCCGGCGCGCTCGGTACCGAAGTGAGCTGGCCGGTGCGCATCATGCTCGGCTCTCCCGCGACGGCGATCGTGCAGGAGGCGCATCACCTCGGCGCCGTGCTCGTGGTGCTCGGCCTGCGCCGGCACGGGCGGCTCGATCGCGCGGTGAACGACGAGACCACGCTCAACGTGATGCGCAACGCGGGCTGTCCCGTGTTCGGCGTGGTGGCGGGGATGAGCGACCTGCCGCGGCGCGTGCTCTCGGCGGTGGACTTCAGCGAAGGCAGCGTCATCGCGGTACGGACCGGCCAGGCCGTCGTCTCGGCCGGCGCGGTGCTCGTGCTCGCGTACGTGCAGCCGACGAGCGGCTTCCTCGTGGACGAAGGGGAGTCGCGCATCCACGACTACGGCGTACAGGCCGGTTTCGCGAAGCTGACGACGGAGCTCGGTCGCGAGGGCGTGCGGTTCGATCACGTCGTGCTGCACCACGCGCCGACGCAGGGGCCGGCGCAGACGCTGCTCGAGTACGCCGACGACATCGGAGCGGACCTCATCACGGCGGGCAGCGTGCAGCACAGCCGCCTGGATCGCTGGATGGTGGGGAGTGTGAGCGGGGAGCTGGTTCGGGATGGCCGGCGCTCGGTCCTCATCGTGCCGCCGCTGACGCGTCGGTGAGCGTCAGCGCACGGCGTCGGGCGCCACGGGCACCGCGATACTGAACGTGGCGCCCGACGTGCGCGCGGGCTCGAGCCACGCGCGCCCGCCATGGGCTTCCGCGATGCCGCGCACGATGGCGAGCCCCACGCCGGTGCCGCGCGAGCCCCCGGCCCGGCGCGCCGTCCAGTAGCGGTCGAACACGTGCGGCGCGTCGTCCGCGGGGACGCCGGGCCCGTCGTCGCTGACGTAGAAACGGACCATCTCGCCGCGTGTCTCGGCGCCGACGCGCACCGTACCGCGCCGCGGCGTGAACCGGCACGCGTTGCCGATCAGGTTGGAGAGCGCCTGCACGATCCGGTCGCCGTCCGCGTCGACGCGCGGCAGCGATTCGGGCAGCTCGGTGACGAGAGAGAGCCCGCGGTCGGCCGCGAGCTGCTCGTGCAGCATCGCGGCTCGCATGACGAGGATCACGGGATCCTCGGCGCGCCGCTCGATCGACAGGCCGCCCGCTCCGATCGCGCTCACGTCGAGCAGATCCTGGATGAGCCGCTGCGCCCAGTGCGCCGACTGCTGGATCGTCTGCAGCGCGCCGCGAGTGCGCGTCTCGTCCGCGAACCCCTCGGCCAGCAGGGACGTGGCGCACATCGAGATGGCCGCGAGCGGGCTGCGGAGGTCGTGCGAGACGACGCCGAGCACGTCGTCGCGCGCGCGGATCGCGCGCCGCGCGGTCTCGTAGTGTCGCGCGTTGTCGAGTGCGGAGGCGGCGCGGAGCGCGAGCTGCTCGGCGAGGGCGACGTCCCCGTCGTCGTACGGCGGCGAGGGCGCGTCGCGGCAGAGGAGCATCGCGCCGAGCGAGCGGTCGCGCGCGCGCATCGGCACGATCACGATCGAGCGCGGATCGAGCGCCTGAAGGGCCAG
>Ga0310810_10001657_pt1 | contig 23565 bp, 24 predicted proteins | sample NCmetagenome_FD_207641 | JGI IMG/M metagenome (GOLD analysis project Ga0310810, IMG submission 207641) | Soil microbial communities from experimental microcosm in Duke University, North Carolina, United States - NC | ecosystem: Engineered > Artificial ecosystem > Soil microcosm > Unclassified ... | reverse complement strand
CGTCGCCGGCGCCCTCACGGCCCGCGACCAGGGCTACATCGAGCCTATCAGCGTGTTCCCACTCGCCATCACCGTGACGATGATCGTGATGGCGCTCTTCGGCGGCAAGGGCACCGTGTTCGGACCGGTGCTCGGCGCGGTGGTGCTGTTCGTCGCGCAGGAGATCGTGTGGGCGCGCTACCCGTACGTGCACCCGCTGCTCTTCGGCGCGCTGATCGTGGCGGTCGTCCTGCTCATGCCGCGCGGCGTGCTCGGGCTGCTTCAACAGCGCTATCGATTGCCGAGGACGATTTGAGACGATTCACCGCGGCGGCGGGCGCCGTGCTGGTCGGCGTTTTCGCCCTGCTCGTCCTTGCACTGCTCGTGTTGTCGCTGCCGTGGCCGCTGATCCAGGACGCGCCGGTCATGCACTACATCGCCTGGCGCATCGGTCAGGGCGACTTGCCGTATCGCGACCTCTACGACATCAATCAGCCGGGCGTGTACGTGCTGCACCTCGCCTTGCTACGGACGCTCGGCGCGGGCGACGCCGCGTGGCGCGTGTTCGACCTCACCTGGCTCGCGGTGACGGCGGGGGCGGTCGCGCTGCTCGCCGTACGGTGGGGCCCGTTGCCCGCGGCCGGCGCCGGCCTCGGATTCGCCGCGTACCATCTGGCCGGCGGGGCATGGCAGGCAGGACAGCGTGATTTCCTGCTCTGCGTGTTCCTCTTGCTCGGGGCGGTCGCGGTCGTCCGGTGGGTGGAGCGCTGCGGCGGTGCGCTCACGCTGGGCGCCGGCGGCCTCGCTCTCGGCGGGGCCGTCGGCCTGAAGCCCTATGCCGTGCTGTTCGCCGGCGCGCTCGGACTGATCGTGCTCGTTGTCGCCATCCGACGCGGCCGCGCGGGCGAGGGCGTGCGCGCGCTCGCCGCGTATGTCGTCGGCGCGCTCGCGGTGCCCGCGGCGCTGGCGCTCTGGCTGGCGCTGGCCGGTGGACTCCGCGCCTGGATCGACGTCATGTTCGGCTATGCGCTGCCGGTCTACGGCCATCTCGGACGCTCCGCGCCGTGGCAAGGGCATCGGTGGATTGGCTGGATCCCGCTCGGGCTCGCGGCCGGCGCCTCACTCGCCGGCGCGCTGGCGGAGCGCCGCGCGGACGTGCGCCACCTCGTGGCGGGTCTCGGCGTCGCGTATGGGCTCGTGCACTACATCGCGCAGTCGAAGGGCTCCGAGTATCACCTGTACCCGCTCGCCGCGTTCGTGTGCGTGCTTGCGTTCTCCGCGCTGGTGGCGTCGCGCGCGTGGGTGTCGGGTACCGCGGCGATCGCGCTGGCGGCCGCGCTCGTGCTGCTCACCACCAAGGGTCTCGAGGCCGCCGACGCGCCCTGGATCTGGGACAAGGAGCGTCGCGTGCGGGTGCTCGTCGACGATCTGCGCCCGCGCCTCGCCCCGGGCGACACCGTGCAGGTGCTCGACATCGCCGACGGTGGACTGCAGGCACTGCTCCGGCTCGGCGTGCGACAGCCGACGCGATTTCTCTACGACGTGTTCTTCTTTCACGAGGCGGACCGGCCGGTCGTGCAGGCGCTTCGCGCGGAGTTCATCGGCGCATTGCAGGCGCGGCCGCCGCGGTTCGTCGTGCTCATGCGGGGCGGATGGCCGGAGGAGCATTTCGACCGCATCCAGCATTTTCCCGAGCTGGCCGGCCTGCTCGCGCGACGCTACGAGCTCGTCGTGGCCCGCGAGGGACACCGACTCTATGCGCGGCGGGACGGCTGAGGATCGATGCCGCCGGTGCTCAGCGTCGAGCGGGTACGCAAGAGCTTCGGCGGTGTCGCCGCCGTGAGCGACGTGTCGCTCGCGCTGGAGCCCGCGCGCATCTACGGTCTGATCGGGCCGAACGGCTCGGGCAAGACGACGCTGTTCAATTGCATCACCGGCATCGAGCGCGTGGACACGGGGCAGGTGCAGCTTCGCGGCGAGCGCATCGACGGTCTCCGGCCCTGGCAAATTGCGCGGCGCGGAGTGGGCCGGACGTTCCAGGTCATTCGGGTGTTCCCCGAGCTCACCGCGCTCGAAAACCTCCTGGTCGTCACGCGCGGCTCGCGGGCCGACGCCGAGCGGCGCGGGCGCGAGCTGCTCGAGTTCGTGCGGCTCGGCGGGCTCGCCGGCGAGTATGCGGGCAATCTCTCGTACGGTCAGCAGAAGCTCGTCGAGTTCGTCCGCATGCTGATGACGGATCCGACGCTCATTCTGCTCGACGAGCCGGCGGCGGGCGTGAACCGCACGCTTCTCAACGATCTGCTCGACGCGGTGGCGCGCCTGCGCGACGCGGGCAAGACCGTTCTGCTCGTCGAGCACGACATGAAAGTCGTGATGGGGCTCTGCGAGACGGTGTTCGTGCTCGACCACGGCGAGAAGATCGCCGAAGGCGCGCCGGGCTCGATCCAGAACGACGAGCGGGTCGTTGAGGCCTATTTCGGCCGTTAGCACGGGACTCGTCGCGCTCGGCTGGGCGGTCGTCGCGCTCCTCGCGTGGTGGTCGGCGCCGTGGCCGCTGATCCACGACGTTGCGCTCATGCACTACGTCGCGTGGCGGATCGGCGACGGCGCCGTGCCCTACCGCGATCTATTCGACATGAACCAGCCGGGGACGTACCTGCTGCATCTCGCGGTGCTGCGCACCCTCGGCGGCAGCGACCTCGCCTGGCGGGTGTTCGACCTCGCGTGGCTCGGGCTCACGGCCGGGCTGATCGCGGCCTTCGCCACCCGCTGGGGCGCGCTCGCCGCGGCCGCCGGCGCGCTGGTGTTCGCCACGTACCATCTCGCGGGCGGCGCGTGGCAAGCGGGGCAACGCGACTTCGTCCTGTGCGCGTTTTTGCTGCTCGGCGTGCTCGGCGTCGCGCGTGCGCTGGAGCGCCGGCGCTGGGGCAGCCTCGCGTGGTCGGGCGCGGCGCTCGGCGCCGGGATCACGCTGAAGCCGCACGCGGCGTTGTTCGCCGGAATGCTGGTCGTAACGGTCGCGGTCGTGGTCGGGCGCGCCCTCGGTATGCGGGCCGCGTGTCGCGCCACGGTGACGTTCGTTGCCGCCATCGCGGTCGCGCCGATCGCTGTCCTCGGGTGGCTGGCCGCCAACGGCGGACTGGCGCCCTGGTGGTACATCGTGACCGCCTACCTCGTTCCGCTGTACTCGCGCCTGGGTCGCAACTCGCCATGGACGGTCTATCGCTGGTACGCGTGGGTGCCACTCGGGACTGGAGTGCTGCTGTCGCTGGCGATTGGGGCCGCGCGGCGCGCGCTCGACGTGCGCCATCTCCTGGCCGTGGTCGGCGTGATGTATGGACTCGCGCATTACGTCGGGCAAGGCAAGGGCTGGGAGTACCATCTCTATCCGCTCGCGGCGTTCAGCGCGCTGCTCGTCGGCGCCGAGCTGCCGGCGGCGCTCGCCGCGCGACGGTGGCTGGTGGCGGCGACGCTGGCATCGACGGTCGCCGTGACCCTCGTGCTGCTCGACGCCAAGGCAATCGAAGCTGCGCCCGCCGCATGGTGGTGGGATCGCGAGCGCACCGTACGCGAGCTCGAGCGTGAGCTGCGACCGCGGCTGGCGCCCGGGGACACCGTGCAAGTCCTGGACACGACCGAGGGCGGCCTGCACGCGCTCTTCCGGCTGCACGTCCGCGAGCCGACACGTTTTCTGTACGACTTCCACTTCTTCCACGACGAGAGCACGCCGGTCGTGGAGGGCCTGCGTGCCGAGCTGGTTCGTGAGCTCGATGCGCACCCGCCGCAACTGATCGTGCTCTTCGCGCGCGGCTGGCCCGGCGGCGGGTACGAGCGCGTCGATCGGTTCCCGGCGCTGGCCGCCCGACTGCGCGAACGCTACGCCCCGGCGGTGACCGCGCCGGGCTATCGCGTCTATGCGAAACGAAACGATCCGTAACGTCGTCCGGGCGTACGACGATCCTGTCGTGCGCGCGTACTGCTCGGCGCGCTTCCTCATCCTGCGCCAGCGCTTCCTGGAAGAGATCGGTCAGTACCTGCCGGCCACCGGCCCGGTCCTCGACATCGGATGCGGCTTCGGGCTGTTCTCGCTCTACTACGCCGCGACTGCCCCCGGGCGCTTCGTGCGCGGGCTCGACCTCAACGCCCGCCGCATCGCGATGGCCCGCCGCGCCGCATTGCGGCTCGGGCTCGACAACGTCGCCTATGAGCAGGGCGACGCGCGCGACTTCAAGGGCGACACCGAGCTGGCCGCCGCGTACATGCTCGACATCGTGCACCACGTGCCGGCGCCCACGGTGCCGTCGCTGCTCGCGCAGCTGCGACGCTGTCTGGCACCCGGCGGCGTCTTGCTCGTGAAAGACGTCGACACGCGGCCCGCGCCCAAGCGCTGGTTCACGTGGACGCTCGATCGGCTGATGGCGCCGCGCACGCCGGTGCGCTACTGGAGCACCGAGGAGCTGACGGCGGCGTTGGAGCGCGCGGGCTTTCGGGTGCGGCGGCATCTGATGGTCGATCTGCTGCCATATCCGCACGTCCTCTATATCTGCGAGGCGCGCGCATGATGAAGCGCGAGGCGCGCGTGACGATCTGCGAGGCGCGCGCGTGACGCAGGCGCCGCTGCTGATCGCGCACGGGTTGACCGCGGGCTACGGCAAGATCGACATCCTGCACGACGTGTCGCTCGACGTGCGAGCGGGGGAGATCGTCAGCATCATCGGGCCGAACGGCGCCGGCAAGTCGACGGCGTTCAAGACGGTGGTCGGCTTCCTGCGACCGCGGCACGGGCGGGTCCTGTTCAACGGCGAGGACATCACGGGGCTGCGTCCGGATCTCGTGCTGCGCCGCGGCCTCGCGTACGTGCCCCAGGGCCGCATCGTCTTTCCGCAGATGACGGTGCTCGAGAACCTCGAGCTTGGCGCGTATACCGTGCGCGAGGCGGCGCGCATCGCGGCCGCGCTCGAGCGTGTGTACACGCTGTTTCCGGTCCTCGCCGAGCGGCGGCGCCAGCGCGCGGGCACGATGTCGGGGGGCGAGCAGCAGATGGTCGCGATCGGACGGGCGCTGATGACCTCGCCGCGCCTGATCCTGTTAGACGAGCCGTCGCTTGGGCTGTCGCCGAAGTTCGTGACGCTGATCTTCGACACGCTCATCGAGATGAAGCGCGAGGGGTTCACGCTGATGCTGGTCGAGCAGAATGCGACGCGCGCGCTGGCGATCGCGGATCGCGGCTACGTGCTCGAGCTGGGCCGCAATCGTTTCGAGGGGCCCGGTCAGCGGCTGTTGGTCGATCCGGAGGTGAAGCGCCTGTATCTGGGCGGGTGAGGCGGCCGGCTCTCGGGCGTCATGACGTGACGATCGCGGGCCGGCGTAGGGAGCAGGCGCCGAGAAAATTGGTGGATGGAGTGGCGCCCGTTCGGGAAGGGCGACAGCGACATCATCTGGGCCTTGCCGTTGTTCCCCTTGATCGTCCTCGCGCTGACGATCCCGGGGCTGGCGTCAGCCCTCGGTGCTCTCGCGAATCCCCTGCGCGCCAGGCGTGTCGCCATCACCGGCGTGATCACCAACGGTGTGAGTCTCGCGATTCCGATGCTGTTCGTCGTGTTGGCGATCGGCCGCCTCGTGCTGTGGCGGCGGTGATCGATCCGCGAGTGTCCGTGGCGAGCGAGAAAATGGTGGAGCTGAGGGGATTCGAACCCCTGACCCCAAGACTGCCAGCCTTGTGCTCTCCCAACTGAGCTACAGCCCCACGCGAGGTGTCACGGTACAAGGGGCGCGATTGTCGTGTCAAGGAAAGCGATCGTGGTACCGGGGGCGGGAGTCGAACCCGCATGCCCTTGCGGGCATGGCGTTTTGAGCGCCACGTGTCTCGCCAGTTCCACCACCCCGGCACACCGTCGCGTCGTGTCGCGTTCTCTCTTTACGCGCGTGACGTCGTATTGTACAGCCATCCAACTCTTGGTCGCCCCGCGGGGCGGCAAGGCGCGAATCCAAGGGGTGACAGAAAACGTTGTGCCTTCATCCTCTTGCGCTGAAGACACGGCACGTCTGGCGCATAGTACATCCATCTCAGCAGGTGAATGGACTTCGCCTTCGCGTAACACAGCTTCCACAGCGGATTCGCGCCTGGTTTGCGCTTCGTGGTGATCGACCCCGATTCACCCGCCAAGCGTGAAATAGATGCGTGCAGCCACTCGATGAATGCACGACTTGCCGAGACGATGGAGACGTAGAGACGTTCATAGATGTAGTTTTGCTTCTTCGGAACGTGATAGCGGTCAGTGTAGACGAGAACCGAACCGTCACCGTCGACGCAGCCGCGAAAAAAATCGACGAAGTACTCGTCCGGTATCGTGAGCGGTCCGAGCGTGAGGCTCTTCGCAGGAGTCAGGCCGATCTGAACCAGCCAAATATAAAACGCGCGGTCTGCCCACTGGAGTGTGTAGTACCAGCCGCCGCGACGGTTTGATGTGACTGAGATGCGGTTCGCTAAACCCGAGACATTGGCGCAGCGCCTCGAGCACGTCGGCATCCTTAGATCGGACCGACAGGTGTCGGCCATCGGGCGATAGATTGCCGTCGGTCGCGATCAGCCCGATCGCCCACGCCAGTTCCGCTGACCAGCCGTTGCGCGGTGCTGACACCGTTTGATTCAGCGGTATTGGGCCTCGCGGTCGTGCGGCGATCTCGTACAGCCGCAGGCGGCGCGCGACCGTGATCGGTGAGCATCCGACTCGTTTGGCGACTTCGATCATTGGCAGACGCTCGTCGAGATAGAGCTGCCTGAGCGCATCGACGTCGATGTGGATGTAGGTGGTGGGCCGCATTCACCACCATTTCGCGCCTCTCCATCCGCGTCAACGTCCAATCATTCAGACACCTCGCCTTGACGCACCCGGACGCCTCCCCTACACTCAGCCGTGCCCGCGTCGGGCGGCGTCGATCACTTGGTGGGGGAAAAAGATTGGACGACGCGCAGGTCCGCGATCGGGTGCGAGCGCTGCTCGCCGCTGGCCGGCTGCCTGGGATCGACCCGGTGAAGCTGTGGGCGGGGCCGAGCACGGCGAAGCTGTGCTCGTGCTGTGGCGAAGTCATCAACACGGCGACGGAGTACGAGCTCGACTTCAATGGCAGCCTCACGGCGCTCTTCCATCCGCGCTGCTACACGATCTGGAATGACGAGCGCAAGCGCATGACCGACGCGCGCCGTCGCGATCGCCCGTCCCAGGCCTCGGGCGCCTGACGTGGCGGAGCGCTCGTTCGCCGAGGACGTCAAACAGCTCGGGTACGGCCATGGGCAGGTCCTGAGAGGCGAGGGGATCCTCGCCATCACGAAGGCGCTACTGCAGTCCGGCGTGAGCTATGTCGGCGGCTATCCGGGCGCGCCGATCTCTCACCTGCTCGACGTCCTTGCCGACGCCAACGACTCGCTGCTCGCGCCGCTCGGCATCTACTTCGAGCTGTCGGGCAGCGAGGCGGCCGCGGCGGCGCTGCTCGGCGCCTCGATCAACTATCCGATGCGCGGCGCGGTCACGTGGAAGTCGGTGGTCGGCACCAACGTCGCTTCGGACGCGCTCTCGCACGTCGCGTCCGCGGGGGTGCTCGGCGGCGCGCTCGTCGTCATCGGCGAGGACTACGGCGAGGGCGCCTCGATCCTGCAGGAGCGAACGCACTCCGCCGCGCTCAAATCTTCGGTCCCCCTGCTCGATCCGCGCAACACGCTGCAGTCGTTCGCGCGCTTCGTGGAGGAAGGCTTCGGTCTGTCCGAAGCATGCAACGAGCCCGTGTTCTTCTCGATTCGCATCCGCGCGTGTCACATGCGTGGCACGCTCGCGTGTCGCGACAACGTGCGGCCGGCCATCAGCATGCGGGCGCCGCTGCAGGCCCCGTCGTTCAGCCTCGAGCGCATCAACCTGCCGCCGTTCACGTACGCGATGGAGGCGAAGAAGTTCGAGCAGCGGCTGCCGGCCGCGCGCCGCTACATCGTCGAGCGCCGGCTGAACGAGCACCAGCCGGGCCCGGATTCGCATCTCGGCATCGTGATGCAAGGTGGACTCTGGAATACGACGGTGCGCGGACTGCATCTGCTCGGGCTCGCCGACGTCACCGGTCGCTCCGCCGTCCCGCTGCTCGTTCTCAACGCGATCCACCCGCTCGTGCCCGAAGAGCTCCTCGGCTTCCTGCGAGGCAAGCGGCGCGTCCTCGTGGTCGAGGAGGGGATGCCGAACTACATCGAGCGCGACCTCAAGGCGCTGGCTCACGAGGCGCGTCTCGACGTCGAGATCCAGGGCAAGGAGCTGTTCTCCCCGCACGGCGAGTACGTGCCCGCGCTCGTGATCGGCGGCCTGCGGAAGTTCCTGGTGTCCGCGAACCCGACCGCGCAATCGGCGACCGCGATCGAGGATCGCTACGCCGCGCTGACGGCGCACCGTGAGACGGTACGCGCGGCCCTGCCGGAGCCGATCTCGAAACGGCCGCCCTCGTTCTGCACCGGCTGCCCGGAGCGCCCGGTCTTCAGCGCGATGAAGATCCTCAAGACGCACGAGCCGTCGGTCGGCGACACGCACGTGGCCGCGGACATCGGCTGTCACACGTTCTCGACGCAAGCGCCCTTCAACGTCGGCAACTCGGTGCTCGGCTACGGCATGGGGCTCGCATCATCGAGCGCGGTCGCCCCGCTGTTCGGCAAACGCGTGATGTCCGTGATGGGCGATGGCGGCTTCTGGCACAACGGTCTCACGAACGGCGTCGCCAACGCGATGTACAACCGCCAGGACTCCGTCCTCGTGATCCTCGACAACTTCTACACGTCCGCGACCGGCCAGCACCACAATCCGTCAACCGGCACCAACGCGCGCAAGGAGCCGACGGGAATGACGATCCCGCAGGCGCTTCGCGGTGTCGGCGTGTCGTGGATCCGCACCGTCGACTCGTACGACATCGCGAAGATGATCGCGACGTTGCGTGAGGCGCTCACGACGCGAGCCAGAGGGCTGAAGGTCGTCATCGCGCGCGGCGAATGCCAACTGGAGCGGCAGCGACGGCTGCGGCCGCAGCAGCGCGCGCGCATGACGGCCGGCCAGACCGTCGTGCAGCCGCGGTTCGGCGTCGATCCCGACGTGTGCACCGGCGATCATTCGTGCATGCGGTTCAACGGCTGCCCGTCATTGACGCTGCGCGAGAGTCCCGACCCGCTTCGCGAAGATCCGATCGCGCACGTGGACCAGACGTGCGTCGGCTGCGGCGTGTGCGGCGAGGTCGCGCACGCGGCCGTGCTGTGCCCCTCGTTCTATCGCGTCAGCGTCATCGCGAACGCCGGTCCGTGGACGCGTCTGCTCGACCGGGTTCGCCGCGCCGTCATCGGCGCGCTCGCGCGCGCGTGAGCCCCGAATCTATTTTGCTGTCGGTGCTGATCCCCGCCGTGGGCGGGCAGGGGGGCGGCGTGCTCTCCGAGTGGATCGTCGACGCGGCGGCCCTCGCTGGCTATCGCGTACACGGCACGTCGATTCCCGGCGTCGCGCAGCGCACCGGCTCTACGACGTATTACGTCGAACTCGTCGCGGACCGCAGCGCCGTGGACGACCCCGCGTTTTCCCTCTATCCCGTTCCGGGAGCGCTCGACGTGCTGCTGGCCCCGGAATATCTCGAGGTCGGCCGCATGATCGAGGCCGGCTTCGTTTCACCGGCGCGCACGACGGTGGTCTGCAGCACGCACCGGCTCTACACGATTCACGAGAAGACGGCGACCGGGCGCGCGATTTATCCGAGCGAGCGACTCGACGCGCTCGTGCGGGCCACCGCCCGGCGGGTCGTGGCGTTCGACGCGCTGGCGATCGCGCGCGAGCGGGGCACCGAAGTCAATGCGGTGCTGCTCGGAGCGCTTGCCGGCAGCGGCGCGCTGCCCGTCGGCGTCGACGCCTTTCGTCAGGCGATCGAGGCGCGCGGCGTTGCCGTCGCCTCGAACCTCACGGGTTTCGATGTGGGACTCGATCTCGCCCGTCGTGGCGCCGAGCGCGTGGTCGACAACGCCGGCGCGTCGGCGCCGACGCTCCACGCCCGCGCTGGTCTCGACGCGTCGTCACCCGAGCTCGCCGCCGCGTTTGACGCCGATCTCCGCACGCTGCCACCGTCGATCCGCGTGGTCGCGGAGCAGGCGCTCCCCCGGCTCGTCGACTACCAGGACGCCGCGTACGCGCGCCGCTATCTCGCGCGCCTGGCGGCCTTCACCGCGCGCGAGCGCGTCGGCGCGATCGTCGCGCGGCACCTGGCGACCTGGATGACGTACGAAGACGCGATCCGCGTGGCGCAGGCCAAGACTCGCGCGAGCCGTTTTGCGCGCATCCGCGACGAGACGCGCGCGGGCCACGCGGTCATCGACGTCACCGACTACTTGAAACCCGACCTCGATGAGCTGTGGGGCATCCTTCCGTACCGGCTCGTGGCGCCCGTCGCTCGATGGGCCGAGCGTCGCTGGCCGCACGGGCGTCCGACGCTCGGCCAGCACGTCCGGACGACGACGGTGACGGGCTATCTGCGCGTCTGGCTCCTCGCCGGACTGCGTGCGATGCGCCCGATTTCCTGGCGTGCGCACATGGAGCACGAGCGGATGGAGCGCTGGCTCGCGGCGGCCGCGCACGCGGCCGAGTGGGACGAAAGCCTGGCCTGCGAAGTCGCGCGCCTGGCCAGGCTCGTCAAGGGGTACGGTGACGTGCGCCGTGGGCTGGTTGCGCTGTTCGACGTCGGGCTCGCAGCAACCATGCGGGTCGGCGAGCTGGAGGCCCAGCGCGGCGCCGGCGTATCGCTGGCAACCGCGGTCGCCGAGCGGTTCCGGACGCTCGTGCTCGAGGGACCGGACGGCGAGGGGCGGGCGGCGGCGCTGGCGACAGCCGCCGAAACCGCGGTCACCGCCGGGAACGTCGAATCCCTCTACGCGCTCGTGAAGTCGCCCGCGCTCGCCTAGCGCGGCAGGTCCAGCTCGAGGCCGAGACGCGTCAGCGCGACGCAGGCGTCGCGCCGGTACTCGACGCTCGCGATCATCGGCGTTTGCCGAGCCACTTCCTTGATCCGGTATGCGCACGCGACGTTCTGCCAGGTGCGCGCTTGCTGACGCTGCTCGTAGCCCCAGGCCACCGGAAGGAGGATGAGACTGATGAGCGCCGCGATCCCGACGATTTTGAGCGCGATTTCCACTTCGGAGCGGAAGAATCGCATGACTGCCTCCGGCGCCGGACCAGAAGCATTTCCGCTGCCACGCCTGGGCGCAGCAACACGCTATGAACTCGCCATCGCGCGCCCGCCGACGCTACTTCTTGCCGCGTGGACGTGGGTAGTCAGGGCAAGCGCGTCGCGAGAATGTCCAAAGTTTTCCAGGCGGCTTGAAAGATCAGCGCTTGAAGCGGCGAACGACGTCGGCCAAACGATGCGCCTCGTGCCCTCCGAGGTTGACGAACGACACGACCGTTCCGTCGGCGTCGGCGCGCACCGGCAGGCAGACGACGTCGATCTGAGTGCCCTCGTCCGGCGGAGTGAACGAGCACTTCAGCGCCACGCCGGTCGGTAGTGAGGCGTCCGTCTGCACCTTCATGCTGGTCGCCGAGAGCTCGACGCACGTGCCGCGGCAGGCGGCACCCCGATATTCGTGCAGCGTGACGGGGATGTTGACGACCGCGCGCGTCGAATGCCGCCGCTCGCCACGGCGCGCCCGATCGGTCCGCGCGCGGTGCAGGGCATCGGGCTCGAGGAACATGAGGACGTCATGCAGCCGATCGAGCGGGACCGGCTTGCCGACGAAATCCAGGGCACCCAGGCGCAGGCACTCGCGCGCCTGGCTTTCGGTCACGACGCCCGAGACGGCGACGATCGGCACGTCCGCCTCGCGGACGGGGCGCGACTGCAGGAAATCGAGGCCGCTCATGCCCGGGAGGTTGATGTCCAGGATGATCGCGTCCGGCCGATCGGACGAAAGCTTTCCCAGCGCGGCCTCCGCGCTGCGAACGAGCACGGGCTGATGCCCGAGCTCGCTCAGAAAGTCGCGGAAAACCTCGCCTAGATCCGTCTCGTCTTCGACGACGAGGACGCGCATTTCGTGGGCGAGTCTAGCACGACGCTCTCGGCGACGGCGAGGCTCGCGCGACGGTCGAGACCGCGGTCGGTATCGGCCACACGTCGCCCAGAATCCCGCGGGAGCGGCGGCGAGATCAGAGCGCCCCAGCAGTTGGCTCCCGTCGAAGCGGTGGGCGAGCCGGTACGCGAAGCTGTAGAAGGCGAAGATCGAGTTCGGGGTCGTTTCGCCGTTGAACGTCAGGTCGAGCGCCAGGTGCAGCGTCGCACCCAGTAGATACGCGGTCAGCCCGAGCGATCCGGTCCACCAGGCAATGAGCGCGAGTACCGCGAAGAGCTCATAGGAGTGCAGCGCGAGGACGCATCGCCGGACGCGACCTTCGACGTAGTGACGCAGGAAGGCGTCCGGCGTCAGCTTGCGGTTGCGCTCGAAGAGCACGTAATCGACGGCGTGGTCGATGTCGATGAAGAAGCCGCCGGCCGCAATCGCGGCCGTTGCGGTCCACGAATCGGTGAGGGCGGCGGTACCCGCGCACGCGATCGCGGTTGTGATGAGATGGCCTCCAGGACTCATGCTTTGCTTGCTATCGCAACGCGCGTGCCGCGTCGATTGGCGGGGGACTCGAGCGTGTGGCGACGTTGGAATGCGCACGCGCGTACCGGGAATCGCACGTCGACTTCCGGTCCGACCACGCGTGCTATATACTCGTCTTCCGGGCCGATTTTCCAGAGGAGGAGACGGGTGTCCGGGTATGTCCCGGTGGCGATCTTTGCAGGGTTCATCGTCGCGTTCGGTCTCGTCTCTCTGGCGATTGCCTGGTTGCTCCGGCCGAGCCGGCCGGACATCGTCAAGCTGATGAACTACGAATGCGGTGCCGAGCCGGTCGGCCCGGCGTGGATCCGCTTCCCCGTCGGATTTTACCTCGTCGCGCTGGTGTTCATCGTCTTCGACGTGCTTGCCGTCTTCATCGTGCCCTGGATGCTCGTCCTGGCGCCGTTGGGACTGCCTGCATTTTGGGGGATGGCGGGCTTTGTCGGCATCATCGCGCTGGGGTGGCTCTACGCGTATCGCGAGGGGGTCTTGGAGTGGAAGTAAAGCCTCCGGTCCCGCAGATTCCGGCCCCGGTGTGGACAGAATTCAAGGACCTTCAGGAGTTCGAGAAGTACCGGCAGCATCGGGCGGATGACGACAAGACGTCGAATGCGCTGACGTCCATCGCGGACACCATCCACCACATGCCCGGCGGCTGGATCGTGACGACGGGCACGGACAAGATCTTCAACTGGGCCCGCAAGTCGTCGATCTGGCCTGTGACGTTCGGGCTCGCCTGCTGCGCGATCGAGATGATGGCGACGTTCGCCTCACGCTTCGACGTGGAGCGGTTCGGGATGGTGCCCTGGGCGTCGCCGCGACACTCGGATTTGATGATCGTGTCCGGCACGGTCACGATCAAAATGGCGCCGATGCTGAAGCGCATCTACGATCAGATGCCCGACCCGAAGTGGGTCGTGTCGATGGGCTCGTGCGCGAACTCGGGCGGACCGTTCCGTCACGGCTACCACGTCGTGAAGGGCGTGGACCGCGTGGTCCCCGTCGACGTATATGTGCCTGGGTGTCCGCCGACGCCGGATTCGTTGATGTACGGGCTGCTGAAGCTGCAGGAGCAGGTGGCGCACTTCCAGACAACGGGCGAGCGTCTTCCCGCGGCCGCCGATACGAAGTGAGCCCGCTCACCGCCGTCGACGCTGCTGCGCGTCTTCGCGAGCAGCTTGCCGTCGAGCCGACCGTCGCGGGCGAGGTTGTCACCGTGACCGTCCCTCCCGAGCGGTGGCAGGCGACCGCCGAGTTCGTGCGCGGCACCCTGGGCTGCATCTTTTTCTCGTTCCTCACCGCCATCGACTGGAAAGAGCAGGGACTCGAGATCCTGTGCCGTGTTCAGAATCTCGACACGCCGGTGACCGTGGCGCTGCGCACGCGGCTCGGGGCCGGCAACGAACACTGTCCGACGCTGACCGGCATCTGGCGCGGCGCCGACTGGATGGAGCGCGAGTGCTGGGACATGTTCGGCGTGCGCTTCGACGGGCATCCCGACCATCGCCGCATTCTGCTGGACGAGACGTGGGAGGGGCATCCGCTGCGGAAGGACTATGCCGTGGATACGCCGCACGCACCGTACCGCTGAACCGAGAGCACCGAGAGGAGCCGCGCGATGATCTACGAGCTGCGCACGTACACACTGCAGCCCGGCAAGCAGCCCGAGTACCTGAAGCTCAACGCGGAGGTCGGTCGCAAAATTCGGGGCGACCGCTACGGCAAGTTCGAGGGCGGCTGGACCACCGAGTTCGGCATGCTCAACCAGTATGTCCATCTGTGGAGCTACCCGAGCCTCGACGAGCGCGAGCGGCTACGGGGTGAGCTGGCGAAGAACGAGGAGTGGACGAAGGGCTATGTGCCCCAGATCCGTCCGCTGCTCCTGGCCCAGGAGAACAAGATGCTGTCGGCCGTGACGCCGTTCAAGCCGCCGACCGACAGCGGCAACCTCTACGAGCTGCGCTGGTATCGCGCGCAGGTCGGCAGGCTCGGTGAGTGGCTGAATCTCGCGAAAACGGTCCTGCCGAGCCGCGAAAAGTATTCGCGCAACGTGTGCTACTGGCAGACGGAAGCCGGCCAGCTGAACGAGGCCGTGCATCTGTGGGTCTACAAGGACCTCAACGAGCGAGCGGCCGCTCGCGCGAAGGCCCTCGGGGATCCCGAGTGGCAGGCGTTTCTCGGCAAGGCGCTGCCGCTGCTGATGAGCATGCAGTCGACGGTCCTGATCCCGACGACCGTGTCCCCGATGAAATGAGTGCACGGATGTTTTTGTGGCCGACCGTCGGGCGGCGGAGCCCTGCGAAGCCGCCCCGACGGTAAAGAAGAAAGACATGCCGGATACCACCGCGCGTAACACGCTCGAGCTCGGCTATGGGGGCAGCGAGCGCCTCACGATGAACATGGGGCCGCAGCACCCGTCCGCTCACGGCGTGTTCCGCGCGATCCTCACGCTCGAGGGCGAAACGGTCGTCGGTGTCGATGCCGTCATCGGCTACTTGCACCGCTGCCACGAGAAGCTCGCGGAGTCGCTGACGTACGTCCAGTATCCGACCATCGCCTCGAAGACGGATTACGTCGCGGCCATGACCGTGGAGCTCGCTTACGTCTCGGCCGTCGAGCTGGTCGGCAAGATCGACGTGCCGCGGCGGGCGCAGTGGCTGCGCGTGCTCGTCGCGGAGCTGCAGCGGGTCGCCTCACACCTGCTCTGGCTCGGCACCTGGTGCATGGACATGGGCGGCGCGCTCGGCGGCGGGGCGACCGTCTTTCTCTATTGCATCCGCGAGCGCGAGCTCGTTCTGGACCTGTTCGAGGCGCTCACCGGCGCGCGGCTGCTCTACGGCTTCCACCAGCCCGGCGGGACACGGTATGACCTGCCGGAGGGCTGGACGCAGAAGTGTCGCGAGACGCTCGACCTCATCGAGCAGCGCATCGGCGAGTATGAGGCCATGCTCGAGGACAACGCGTTCTTTCTCGTGCGCACGCAGGGCGTCGGCGTGATCTCGCGCGAGCTCGCGCAGGAGGTTGGTGTCGCGGGCCCACTGCTTCGCGGCTCCGGCGTCAGCCACGATCTGCGCCGCGCAGCGCCGTATTCCTCGTACGAGGAGTTCGACTTTCGCGTGCCCATGGAGACGGCGGGCGACTGTTATGCGCGCTACCGCGTGAGGATGGTCGAGTTCCGCGAGTCGATTCGCATCGCGCGCCAGGTGCTCGACGGCTTGCCGGAGGGGCCGATCTCGTCCCGTCCGGGCGTGAAGTCCGTCGGCCAGGTGCGCGTGCCGAAGGGTGAGGGCTATGCGCCGATCGAGGGCGCGCGCGGCGAGGTCGGCTGCTATCTCGTGGCCGACGGCGGCCCCAAGCCCTATCGCCTGAAGTGGCGGGGCGCGTCGTTTTCGAATCTCGCCGTGCTGCCGCACATCCTGCCCGGGGTGAAGATCGCCGACGTCGTCGCGATCATGGGGTCCGTCGATCCCGTGTTCGGCGAGGTCGACCGCTAGTGCCGGCGGTGCTCTGGGACGCGCTCGCCGGCTTCATCGTGCTCAACGTCGTCATCGGCATGGTGACGTACGTGACGCTCCTCGAGCGCAAATTCGCGGCGCGCATGCAATCGCGCATCGGTCCGTACTACGTCGGGCCGCACGGGTTGCTGCAGCCGATCGCGGACGCCATCAAGCTGATGCTGAAGGAAGACGTCGTGCCGACGCGGGCCGACCGCTGGGTCTACAACCTGGCGCCGATCGTCTTCCTCGTGCCGTGCGTACTGATCTTCGCGACGCTGCCGTTCGCGCCGGGCCTCGGGGTGGCGGACCTGAACATCGGCGTGCTGTTCTTCCTGGCCGTGTCCTCGCTCGAGATCGTCGGGCTGTTCATGGGCGGCTGGGGGAGCAACAACAAGTACGCGCTGCTCTCGGCAATGCGGGCGGTGAACCAGATCATCTCGTACGATCTGCCGTTCGTCTTCGCCGCGTTCGTTCCGGTCGTCCTCGCCGGCTCGCTTCAGATGTCGGTGATCGTCGCCGCACAGAGCGGCGCGTGGCTCGGCGTGGTGCCGCGATGGTTCGTGTTCTACCCCGTGATCGGGCAGCTCGCGTTCATCGCGTTCCTCGTTGCCACGCTCGCCGCCGAGAACCGCGTGCCGTTCGACATTCTCGAGGCCGAATCGGAGCTCGTCGCCGGCTTCCGCGTCGAGTACAGCGGCATGAAGTTCGCGCTGATCCAATTGGGCGAGTACGCGCACATGATCGGCACGTCGTTCCTCGGGGCGCTGCTGTTCTTGGGCGGCTGGCTCGGACCCGGATCCGACCACGTCCTTGTCGGCGCGCTGTGGTTCCTGCTCAAGGCGATGCTGGTGTTCCTCGTCGTCACGTGGGTCCGCTGGAGCTTCGTGCGGATCCGCGTCGACCAGATCCTGGCGATTTCCTGGAAGCTGCTGCTGCCGGCGTCGGTCGTCCTGCTCCTCGCGACTGCGTTCTGGGTGGCCGCTCGAGGTGCGCATGGCGTCTAACGGCGCCGGGTTCTGGACGGAGACGACGCAGCTCGTGCGGGCCGTTGGGCGCGCGATGGGCGTGACGTTCAAGAATCTGCTGCGTCGGCCGATCACGGTGCGCTATCCGACGGTGAAGCGCGTGTACCCCGATCGGTTTCGCGGGCTCCTCGCGCTGACCTACGACCGGGAGACCGGCGAGGAAAACTGCATCGGCTGCCGCCTCTGCGAGTACATCTGCCCGCCGCAGGTGATCAAGGTCGAGATGCTCAAGGCGGAGAAGCGCAACTATGCCAAGACGTTCACGCTGGAGCTCTACTCCTGCGAGTTCTGTGAGCTGTGCGTGCAGGTATGCCCGACCGACGCGATCGTGATGCTGAAGTCGTTTGATCTGGCGACCGCCGACCGCCGCGAGCTCTTGCTGGACAAGGATCGGCTGCACGCGCTCGGTCTGACGTTCGAGCAGTCGTGGGCGACGGGCAACCGCCTGCGTGACATGCAGGCGCCGCCGAAGCCGGCCCGGCCCGCCGCCGCGCCTGCGGCGACCGCGTCTGCCGCGCCGAATGCGCCCGACCGTCGAGCGCCGGAGGCCGCGTCCGCCGCGCCGAATGCGCCCGACCGTCGAGCGCCGGAGGCCTCCGAAGGCGCTCCGACGGCAAAATCCGAATGACCGAGATCGTCGGCTTCTGGGTCGCGGCCGTGGTCCTGGTCGGCGCAAGCCTCGCCGTCGTGCTGACACCGAATCTGTTCCACGCCGTCCTCTGGCTCGCCTTGGCGCTCGTCGCCACCGGCGGCGTGTTCTTGCTGCTGGACTCGCCGTTTCTGTTCGCCGTTCAGCTGCTCCTGTACGCCGGTGGCGTCGTGACGATCGTGGTGTTCGCGATCATGCTGACCGAACGACTGGTGGGAGAATCGATCCGCCAGACGAGCCGCTTCGTGTTCAACGGCGCCGTCCTTGCGGCGGCACTCTTCGTGGGGATCGCGGGCTTCTTGCTGCACGCGGCGCCGGCCGCACCGCCGACGCCAGCCGCCCCGGACCAGGTCCGCGCGGTTGGCGGCGCGCTCGTCGGCTCATTCGGCGCGCCGCTACAGCTGCTGGGCGTGCTGCTCGTCGTGGCGCTCGTCGGCGCGCTGTATTTCGCGCGGGCGGAGGACTGAGGTGCCGCTGAGCGCATACCTGATGCTCGCCGCGCTCGTCTTCGCGATCGGCTTCTTCGGCGTGCTGACGCGTCGCAATGCCGTCGGCATCCTGCTCGGCATCGAGCTGATGCTGAACGCCGTCAACATCAACCTCGTGGCGTTCTCGCGATTCCGCGGCGACGTGGCGGGGCTGATCTTCACGCTGTTCACCATCGCAATCACCGTCGCCGAAGTGGCCGTCGGGCTGGCGATCGTCATCGTGATCTTTCGCGTACGGCGGACGGTCGAGGCCGATCACCTCGACCTCTTGCGAGGCTGAGCGTGCGTCTCGGCTCGCCCGAGCTCGCGCTCGTCGTCCTGGGGCTGCCATTTGCGAGTTTTCTCGCGATCGGCCTGCTGCGGCCGCTGCGGCGCGCGGGCCGTCCCGCCGCCGCCGTGTCCATCGTGGCCATGGCGGGCGCGCTCGCGGTGGCGGTGACGATGTGGTGGGAGGCCATCCCCGCCGCGCCCGGCCTCAATCCCTCGGCGGTGTGGTCGTGGCTTCCCGCCGACGGTGGGCCCATGGCGAGCGTCGGCGTCTGGGTCGACGACATGGCGATGCAGATGTGCCTGCTCGTCACGCTGATCTCGCTGCTGGTGCAGATCTACTCGTGGTCGTACCTCGCCGACGAGCCGCGCGCGTCGCTCGGGCGGTACTACGCCTATCAGTCGTTGTTCGCGTTCTCGATGCTCGGTCTCGTGCTCGCGCCGGGCTTTCTCCAGATGTTCGTGTTCTGGGAGCTCGTCGGGCTGTGCTCGTACCTGCTCATCGGATACTGGTACGAGCGACCGTCGGCGGCCCGCGCCGCCGTGAAGGCGTTCTGGATCACCAAGCTCGGCGACCTCGGGTTCACCGCCGGCATCGTCATGCTCTGGGCCGGTGCGGGGACGTTCGACTTCTGGCCGCTATTCCAGGCCGCGGAGAGCGGCACGCTCGCGGTGCCCGCGCTGGGCGTCGTGATGTTCCTCGTCTATCTCGGCGCGGTGGGCAAGTCTGCCCAGTTCCCGCTGCACATCTGGCTGCCCGACGCCATGGAGGGCCCGACGCCGGTGTCGGCGTTGATCCACGCCGCCACGATGGTCACCGCGGGTGTCTATATGGTCGCGCGCGCGCACCCGCTGTTCGCGCTGACGCCGTCGGTTCTCGAGCTCATCGCGTGGAACGGCGCGTTCACCGCGCTGCTCGCCGCGACGATGGCGTGCGTCGAGCGCGACATCAAGCGCGTGCTGGCCTATTCGACGGTTTCGCAGCTGGGCTACATGATGGCGGCCAACGGCGCGGGTGCCCCCGACGCGGCGTTCGGCCACCTCACCACGCACGGCGTGTTCAAGGCGCTGCTGTTCCTCGGCGCGGGCATCGTGATCCACCATTTCCACACCAACGACGTGTTCCGAATGGGCGGCCTGTTCGTACAGCGGCCATGGGTCGGCGGTGCGTTTGTCGTCGCCACGCTCGCGCTCGCCGGCGTCCCACCACTGCCGGGCTTCTTCTCCAAGGAAGCCGTACTGGCGGCGGTGGTCGAGGCCCACCTCTCCGTGCCGTTCGTCATGCTCCTCGTCACGTCGTTCCTGACGGCGTTCTACATGTTCCGCGTCGTGTTCCTCGCGTTCTTCGGCCACGACCAGGCGCACCACGAGCACGCGCCTCCTCCGCTCGCCATGGACACCGTGTGTCGCGTGCTCGCATTCATTACGCTGGCGCTCGGTGGGCGCGCGCTGTATGCGCTGTACGTCGGCCATCATGCGGAGGAGGGCCCGGGCTGGCTGTCGTGGATCTCGGTCACGCTCGCCGGTGCGGGCATCGTGCTGGCGTGGGCCGTCTACCAGGCGCGCGCGATCGATCCGGCCCGGCTGGCCGCCGCGCTGGCCCCGATCGATTTCCTTGCACGGCGCCGCTATTTCCTCGACGCAATCTTCACCGGCGTCTATCGGATCGTGCTCCTCGGGTTCTCGCGTGTCGTCGGCTGGGTCGACCGCTACGTCGTCGACGGCCTGCTGAACGCGCTGAGCGCAGGCGCGCTGCGCGCCGGCGACCTCCTGCGGCGGATCCAGACGGGCCACGCGCAGGATTACGTCTACGGCGTCGCGCTCGGGGTGCTGCTCCTGCTCGTCTGGGCGCAGCTGCGCTGATGACGGCACGCGCGCCTGGCGCAGGTCACCTCTAATGCGTCTGCCGATCCTCTCACTGATCACGTGGATGCCGTTCGTGGGCGCCGTGCTGATCATGTTCACGGCGCGGCGGAGTCCGCTGGCCGTGCGCCTGATCGCCGCGGTCACGACCGGCATTTCGACGGTGCTCTCGCTCGCGCTGTACGTGGCGTACGACCGCGAGGCCGCGCTGAACGGTCCCGGCTTCCAGTTCTACGAAAAGATCCCGCTCGTCCCGCCGCTCGGCATCAACTACGAGCTCGGCGTCGACGGCATCAGCCTGCTGATGGTACTGCTGACCTCGATCATCATCTTCGCCGGCGTGTTCGCCTCGTGGACGGTGGCCACGCGCAGCCAGGAGTTCTACGCCCTTCTCCTGGCGCTCGTCACGGGCGTCTACGGCGTGTTCGTCTCCCTCGACCTGTTCGTCTTCTTTCTCTTCTACGAGCTCGCCGTTCTGCCGATGTACCTGCTGATCGGGATCTGGGGCTCGAGCGGCCATGTGCCTCCGCGCGGTATTTTCGCGTGGGCGTATCGGGAGACCGGCGTCGGCAGCAAGGAATACGCGGCGATGAAGCTGACCCTGTATCTGCTCTTCGGGTCGGCATTCATCCTCGTCGGCATCTTTGCGCTCTACGTCGCCGCGGGCACGACGTCGTTCTCGTTCCTGGAGCTGGGCTCGGCGAGCTTCGATCCCTCCTTGCAGCGCTGGGTCTTCCTGGCCTTCTACGTCGGCTTCGGGATCCTCGCCGGCATCTGGCCGCTGCATACGTGGTCGCCCGACGGCCACGCCTCGGCCCCGACGGCGGTGTCCATGCTCCACGCCGGCGTGCTGATGAAGCTCGGCGCGTACGGCGTCGTCCGCGTCGGCATGGGGCTCGTGCCCGAGGGCGCCGCCGACCTCGCGTGGCTCGTGGGCAGCGTGGCGTGCATCAACGTCGTCTACGGCGCGTTGTCCGCGATGGCCCAGGTCGACTTGAAATACGTCATCGCGTACTCGTCCGTCTCACACATGGGCCTTGTGATGCTCGGGGCGGCGACGCTCACCGAGGCCGGGCTCAACGGCGCGGTCTTCCAGATGTTCGCTCACGGCGTCATGACGGGATTGTTCTTCGCGCTGGTCGGCCTCGTCTACGAGAAGGCGCATTCGCGCGAGATCTTTCGCATGGGCGGCTTCGGCCACGTGATGCCCGGGATCGCGACCGCATTCACGATCGGCGGTCTGTCGTCGCTCGGGCTGCCCGGCACGTCGGGGTTCGTGGCCGAGATCCTGACCTTCATGGGCACCTGGCGGTCCGATTTCCACTGGTGGCTGGTACCGGCCGTGGCAGGGACGTTCCTCACGGCGGTGTACGTGCTGCGCGTCGCCAAGCAGATCTTCTGGGGACCGCCGTCGCCCCACTTCCATCACCTCGAAGACGCGCGCGGACCGGAATGGGTCGCGCTCGTCATCCTCGTCGGCGTCCTGGTTGTCTTTGGCTTTGTGCCCGGCATCGCGCTGGCGCCCGTGGACACGGCGACGGTGCCGCTGCTGTCGAGGATTCTCGAGCCATGATCACGACGCCGTACATCCTCGAGCTCGGTGTCGGTGCGCTCATGCTGATCGTGTTCGCGGTCGGCGTGTTCGCGCGCCGCGGCGTCGGCGCGCTGGCTGCGGTCGGTGTCTTCGTCCTCGTTGCGGTGGCGTTCGTCTTGGCGCCGTCGGGGCCGGCCTTCGGAGGAACGTTCGTTCAGGACGGTCTGGCGATCTTCGTCAAACGCGTGTTCCTTGCGGCGACGTTCATCGGAGTACTTTCGGGCCTCGGCTCGCCGGACGTCGTCCTGACGCGGCGGAGTACCGAGTACCACTTGCTAGTGCTCGCCTCGCTGCTCGGCATGCTCGTGCTCGCGTCCGCCCGCGACATCATCGTGCTGTTCGTGGCCTTCGAGCTGATGTCGATTCCGCTGTACGTGCTCACGGGCTTCGCCAAACGCGAGCCGGAGCCGATCGAGGCGTCGCTGAAGTTCTTCCTGGTCGGCTCCGTGTCGTCGGCGGTCATGGCCTACGGGCTGTCTTTCGTCTACGGCGCGAGCGGTAGCACGTCGCTCGCCGCGATCGCCAAGGCGCCCGTCTCCCCGATGCTCATGCTCGGCCTGTTGGCCGCGCTCGCGGGCCTTGCCTTCAAGATCGCCGCCTTCCCGTTCCACATGTGGGTGCCCGACGCGTACGAGGCAGGCCCGACGCCGTTCGTAGCGTGGCTGAGCGTCGCGCCCAAGGCGGCGGGGTTCGTTACGCTATTTCGCGTCTACTTCGAGGGCGTCGGTGACCGTGCCGGGGTATGGGCTCCGGTGGCGGCCGGCCTCGCGACACTGACCATGCTCGCTGGCAATCTCATGGCGCTGCCGCAGACGAACACCAAGCGCCTGCTCGCGTACTCGGGTATCGCCCAGATCGGCTACATGCTCGTCGGGCTCGCCGCCGCGTCGGCGTCGGGGACGGCGATGATCCTCTTCTATCTGGTCGCATATGTGTTCGGGAACATGGGGGCGTTCCTCGTGGTCGAGGCCGTCGCGAGGTCCGAAGGCTCCGTGGCGACGACCGCCTTCCGCGGTCTGGCGCAGCGTTCGCCGCTGCTCGCGCTGGCGATGCTGCTGTTCCTGCTCTCACTCGGCGGTATACCGTTCGTCGCGGGGTTCTGGGCCAAGCTCTACGTCTTCTGGGCGGCGGCCGAGCGCGGGCTCTATTGGCTCGTGCTGGTGGGCGCCGTGCTCACTGTGGTCGCCCTCTTCTACTACCTGCTCGTCGCTCGGAGCATGTACATCGATCCGCCGATCCGGACGGATCGGGTGGTGGTCGCGCCGGCGCTCGCACTGTCGCTCATTCTCTGTGTCGTCGGTGTCGTGGCGCTCGGGGTCTACCCAAAGGGCGTCGTGATGGCGGCGCTCCGCGTCGCCAGCCCTCTGTTTTAATTTAATGGGGGCCCCGACATGGCCCCCATACCCCCAAACGCTCGGAACCGCGCCGGCGTAGCCGTCGCGGTCCTCGGTCGTGGGTGCGCGACGTCGGGGGCCCCGACATGGCCCCCATACCCCTAACGCTCCTAACCGCGCCGGCTCAGAGTTTGCGCTCGTACAGATACCTTGACGCGGT
>Ga0310810_10001656_pt1 | contig 23565 bp, 19 predicted proteins | sample NCmetagenome_FD_207641 | JGI IMG/M metagenome (GOLD analysis project Ga0310810, IMG submission 207641) | Soil microbial communities from experimental microcosm in Duke University, North Carolina, United States - NC | ecosystem: Engineered > Artificial ecosystem > Soil microcosm > Unclassified ... | reverse complement strand
TGGCGCGGCGCATACACGAAGATACCGATCTCAGTGGCGTAGTGGTTATGATGCTCAGTTCGTGCGATCTCTCGAACGACGCCCTGCGTTGCCGCGAGTTGGGAATCTCCCGTTACCTGGTAAAGCCGGTGATGCAAGCCGAATTGCTGGACGCGATTCTGGTCACGTTAGGGCTTGCCGCGGCGCAACCGGAGGCGCAACCGGTGCCGCGAGGTAGCACGTCGCCTTTTGGCGGGGAGGCGCTGGCAGGCCGCCGCGTGCTGGTGGCTGAGGATCATCCGGTCAACCGCAAGCTGGTCACCAAGATGCTTGAGAAGCGGTTGCTGATTCCCGTTCTCGTCACCAATGGCACCGAAGTGCTGCGTGCGCTCGAGTCGGATACCTTCGATCTGATCCTGATGGATGTGCAGATGCCCGGCATGGACGGACTGCAGACCACGGCCGCCATCCGAGAGAATGAAAAGGCTACCGGTCTCCACATCCCGATCCTCGCTATGACGGCGCACGCGATGAACCGGGACCGTGAAAAGTGCTTGGCAGCAGGGATGGACGCCTATCTCAGTAAGCCGGTGAAGCCCAGCGACCTGTATGCGGCCATCGAGGAACTGCTGACCAATCCAGTGACTAGCGGTTGATCCGACCGACCCTCCAGCAGCCGGGAAGGTACAGCAGGCTCCACGGCGTTGCAATCGGTTGCCGTGTAGCTTGTGGCTTGTACGGCACGGGCCTTTAGCTATTTCTGCGAAATCCAGGCCCCATTTGACTTCGGCTTCGCGGGAACGTTATGGTCGTCACCAGTGTGGAGACACACCTGGTCCGAGTGCCGGAAACACGCGCCTGAAACTCAGAGTTTAGACTCATGAGATGCTTCGATCCCCACCGTGGTCTACAGGCAGGCCGATAAATCCGACATTCCCGCCATTGCCCAAATCCGTGCCACAGAGTGCGGCGAGGAGGAGTACTGGAGGGTCCGCATTTCGCAGTACTTAGATTGCGAACTCCATCCGCGGCACGCGCTGATGCCGCGTGTCATATACGTCGCGTTAGAAGGCGGATTCCCTTGTGGGCTTTATTGCCGGACACCTCACGCGCCCTTACGGCTGCGATGGAGAGTTGGAATGGATCAATCTCATTCCCGCGAGTCGAGGAAGCGGAATATCATCGGGATTGCTGCGCCGGCTAGGGACATGGTTCACGGAGCAGAAAGCGTCACGCATTTGGGTGAACGTCGATCCGGCCAAGACAACCGCACGGCGCTTCTATACGCGCCACGGCGCTGAGAAACTGAACGACCACTGGTTGGTTTGGGAAGACATCAGCGTCGTGCTTGGCGAGCGATTCGATGTGGGATAATCTGCCAGACTCATGAAAGTTGTTTACGACGACGTCGTCAAGAAGTACGGCCACGTGGTGGGTGTCGACCGCCTCCACCTCCAGATTCAGGCCGGAGAGTTTATTGTCCTCTTAGGTCCGTCGGGTTGCGGCAAGACCACTACTCTCAGGATGCTGGCCGGACTCGAAACCGCCACCAGCGGCAATATTTATATCGGGGACAACTGTGTCAATGAGGTGCCACCTCGCGACCGCGATGTGGCCATGGTGTTTCAGAGCTACGCGCTCTATCCCCACATGACTGTCGCCGAGAATATCGCTTATCCCTTGCGCGTGCGCCGGGTCCCGCGGCATGAAATCCCGGGCCGGGTTCAAAAAGTGGCGGCGGTGCTTGGCATCGGCGAACTACTGCGGCGCCGGCCGAAAGAACTCTCCGGAGGACAGCGGCAAAGGGTGGCGCTGGCGCGTGCCATCGTGCGACAGCCCCGCGTTTTCCTGATGGACGAACCCCTGTCCAATCTCGACGCGAAGCTTCGTCTCTACATGCGGCGTGAGCTGAAGCGACTGCAATACGAGCTGGGCACCACAACCCTCTATGTCACGCATGATCAGGCCGAAGCGATGACCTTGGCTCATCGCGTGGCCGTCATGGACGCGGGTAAGCTGCAGCAATTTGACACGCCGCTCAATATTTACCAGCGCCCGGCGAACAAATTTGTCGCCGGTTTCGTGGGAAGCCCCGGCATGAACTTCCTCGACGGCAGAATCGATCACGTGCAGCGAAAATTTGTCAGCCAGGGGCTGGCTCTGGACTTGGGAAGTCAGATCTTGTCCCAACTTCACGGCTGCGAGAACGTGACTCTGGGCGTGCGGCCGGAAGACATCCGGTTGTCCGTAACCGAGTTTGCGGAAGGCATCCCCGCCGGGATCTATGTGACGGAGGCGCTAGGCAACGAGACTTTCGCCTCGCTGAATCTCGGTCAGGGGAAAATAATCGCCCGCACCGACCCGGCCCTAAGCCTCGACATGGAAGCCCAAGTGTGGGTTTCGTTTGACCCGACCAAGTTTCATTTCTTCGACGCGGCATCAGGCAACCGGCTGCAGTAGGTGCTCACTGCTAAGGCTACGGTTGATCGCGTCTGCCGCGGGACTGATGAGCGCTCATGAGTTCCTCTTCTCTTCGAGTCTCCTTTGGAGTCCATGCCCGTCAGCACCTGGCGCCGCGGATCCCGAACCTCCACTCTAGTGGAAAACTCCAAGCATGTAGGCTACGAGGAGAATGATCAATATGGTGCCTAACCCCATGCCCGCACCCCCGCCGTAACCCCAGCGGCTATGGCCGTAGTATCCACCACCAAGCCCTAAAACCAATAGCAAAACGATAATCAACATCAACATTGTGAATGTCCCTTTCCTTTTAAAGATTAACTGGCCCATGCATGAGGCCAAAAGCTGCGTCGGTCCATCCAGCGCAGGTGTGATGCGAGGCTGACCCGCTACCCAAACGTGTGCGTCGAATGCTCGCCTTGTGTCAGACGGTCTTCTATTTGGAGGATTTCTCCGGCATCACAAGATCCGAAACTTTGATCGAATCGCCACTCAGATCGCCAGTCAGCTTGACCGTGTGCCCGGCATGCTCCGTGAGCCCAGCGAAATCCTGATTGTCGATGCCGTATACTTTGCCCTTCGACACAAATACGTATTTGGCGCCATTCTTCACGCAAGCTTCCGTGCAGTCGCGGGCGGATAACTTTTTGCCGTGCTCGGCCATAGTCTTGTGATGCGCGCCACACATGGAATCACTGATCTGTCCCGTCCAAGTGGCGGCGATGGCGGCCGTACCGGTCATAAATGCGCCTGCCACCAGAATACGTATGCAGTTCTTCACTTGAGCACCTCCAGAGACTCAAACTTATCAGCAGCGAGAGTTTGGGTCTGGTCAAAACTGCTCACCATGATTTCTGTGGGTTAAGCTTCCGAACGGCTTTCTTTAGAACAGGGCAAAGTAGCACATGGGTAGCGAGGCGATTCGACGCTAGCCGGGGTTGATTACTTCTACCGGACTCCCCCGTCCTTCTGAGTGGCGAGCCACTCTGCCGCGCTCACTCCGCCGGCTCGCTCGATTCCCGGTACAAAGAAACGGTGCAGGTAATCCTGATCGGTGCCGCGAAACCACCCGGTGTCGGCATGCAATGACAAATGAATAGGCGCCACCGCGGCGGCAAAAAGGCACCAGATCGAAGCCTCATCCGCGCCGTATAGTTCGACACCACCGGGATTGCGGGAAGCCGCAAACGCTAAAGCCGTCAGGACGTCTTGCACCCGGCTGGCGTCATCGCTGCGATTAAACGTCAGAAAAAAGCGGTGCGATCTGTCCCTCGGCCCGGCGGCCGCAGCGGTTTGAAAACCGTCGATCATCAGCACCGACCGCCCGCGCTTGATCAAATCCTGAACGAGGGTCGATTTCCGCGCAGCCTCCGCTCCCCGCGGATCGACGACCAGCGCAATGTCCGGACCGGCCGGCAGCCACAGACCCGGAATGCGATCTTTGCGGAGAGGCCGGCTCAACAGAATCCGCTGTCCGTCCATCTTGGTCTGGACATCGTCCGGCCACTCAGTGCCCAACGTGTACCGTAACGTCTCGCGAAGCAGGTTCCGGTCGCCCACGCCGGCGACAGCGTTGGCCCCAACCTCCTTCCATTTTTCAAATACCTGGTCGTAGGTCAGAGCGCCCTGCGGAAGCGTTCGCCCGTGGAACACGAGCATGTCCTGCAATCTCTCGATCTCAATTTCCTTCTCGTCATAGCTGTACCCGCTCCGTCCAAGCACATGCTTGCCGAAGAACCGGTAAACGGCTGCGCGGCTATCTTTGTTGTAGTTATGCGGCGCATCGATGTGCGTATTTTCCACAGCCCCGGCTTGTCCATAGAGCTCGTAGATCTTTCGAATCGCGGGGAACTCCTCCGCGGGCACGTGGCTGGTCCAATCCCCGGTGGCCGAAACCAGCAGCATCGGCCGCGGCGCCATCATGGCCGCGATCTCCACGTTCGACGTGTCAAAGCGCAGGCCCGGAGCGTTCTCGCAGAAATCGCCGCCTTGCATGTAGCCCGAGACCATGTTCACCGGGGCGGAGTAGCGCACCCGCTCATCGATGGCCGTCAAGAGAAAGGTTTGCGAGCCGCCGCCCGACGCACCGGTCATGGCGATCTTGGAGGCATCCACATCCGCTAGAGATTGCAGGAAGTCCAGCGCGCGAATCGAGTTCCACAACTGAAGGCCCAGCGGTCCGAAAGACCACAACTGCTCGCGCGGCTCTCCGAACTCGTGCGGCGTCTGGACCATGTCGTTGTAACCGGTCATGTCGTAGGAAAACGCGACGTAACCCTGCCGGGCCATACTGGCGCCCAGCGTAGGAGCCGACGCGTTCGGTGAATTTTCGAGGCGCCCGTAGGTCCAGTGTCCTTGCGTGAGAAGCACGCCCGGATGCTTGCCGCCCGGGCCCAGCGGGCGATACAGATTGCCGCACACGTAGTATCCAGGAAGCGATTCCAGATACACTTTCTCGATACTGTATCCCTCGCGCTCGAGGCGCCCGGAGATCACGGGATGCAACGGCGTCTTCGCCGGCATCGGCATCAAGCCAGCCGCGGCCAGAATCTGTCTTCGCAAGTGCGCCTTGCGGGACTCCCACTCCGCCAGCGACCGGTAAACCGGCATGGTGAAATGCGTGTCGGTATTCGGCACCGTGGTATTGCGCGCGTCTTGCCCCGGCATCGGCGCCGGGATTTGCACGGGCGACTGCGCCCGCAAGCCGTTCCAACCATTCACCAGTCCGACAGCAGCCAGCAGCGCCACGTGACTTCGCGATCTAAGATTCACTCCGCTCCTCCGTTCAGGCCGTCCCTGATTTCTTTGCTTCTCGCGCATTCTATCGCGCTTCGGGCACGATCGCCCGGCAAATCTGCGCTGGCGCGTCTTACTTTTGAGACGTAGCTTTCGAATCGGCACCGATGGTAGGGATGGCGGCGAGTAGTTCCGCGGGCGAAGCGTTATCTCCGAATGTCTGGCTCACGTGAACGTATCGATCCAAGTTACCCGGGCCGAAGACGAAACTGCCGCCGAGCTGGAACGGGTTCCGGCCAGTCCGAACCTGCCGGTATCCACCGGCTTGGGCGCGCTTTCGTGCCTTGGCGTTATCGCCGCGCAGCAGGTGCAGGAGGTTCGCTTTCCCCAAGCCCGCTGCACGATACGCCGCGCGCTGATCGTCGACCAGAAGCGGGAAGGTGATGCCAGTTTCTCCGCGGAATTGGCGGGCATACTTGGCGTCGCCCAAACCTACGGCCGCCAAGTTCGCTCCCTTGTCTTTGAAGGCTTCCTCGTGGTCGCACAACTGCGCGACATGCTCGCGGCAGAAGATTCATCCGTAGTGCCGCAGGAAAACCAAAACGGCGGGCCGACTCTCCCAAAGAGAGCCGAGCCGGACCTGGCGCACATCAGCATCCGGCAGTACGATGCCGGCCAGCGCCTGGCTGAAAGAGCGGGACATAGATTGACGATCAACTCAGTATACAGGCTCCCCATAGACCGTCTTCTGATAGAATTTCACAACGAAAGCTGCCTTGATACGTCTTAAGTTTCTATATAGGCTTGGCGTGATTTGATACTTCCATAGATGATCTTCTGGAGTATAATGGCTCGCAACCGTTTATGCCAAAACGAGGCGCATCGTCGCTGCAGGGCGAACTGATCCAGGGCACGCTCGACATGCTGATTTTGCAAACGCTCGTCCTCGGGCCGGCACACGGGCACACCATCGCGTACGCCATCGAGCATCGCTCGGATGAAGTGCTGCAAGTGGAGCACGGGTCGCTCTATCCGGCGCTGCACCGCCTGGAGGATCGCCGCTGGATTTCGTCTTTCTGGGGCACGTCGGAAAACAATCGTAAGGCCCGCTACTACAGGCTGACGCCCGCGGGGCGCAAGCAACTGGCGGAGCAGACTGGGCGGTGGGCGCAACTGGTGCACGCGATCAACCGCGTGCTGCGGCCGGCGACCGAGTGAAGCCAACTTAGATAAACCATGGGACGGAGCCGCTTTTTCCGACGCCGCTACTGGGACCGGGAACGATCTCGTGAACTCCAAACCTATCTCGAAATCGAAACCGCCGAGAACGTCGCACGCGGGATGACGCCGGACGAGGCGTGCTACGCGGCGCGCAGAAAACTGGGCAACGCGACTCTGATCCGGGAGGAAATCTACCGCATGAACAGCATCGGTTTCATCGAAACGCTGTGGCAGGATCTGCGCTTCGGTGCGCGGCTGCTGCGGTTCAATTCTGGATTCGCCATGGTGGCGATCGCGTCGCTCGCGCTGGGCATCGGCGCGAATACAGCGATTTTTCAACTGATCGACGCGGTGCGGCTGCGCACGCTGCCGGTGAAAAGCCCGCAGGAACTGGCGGAAGTGAAGATCGCGGACCGCGTTTGGTACGACGGCATCTCCAACGGCTGGCATCCGGAGATGACGAATCCGTTGTGGGAGCAGGTACGGGATCATCAGCAGGCGTTCTCCGGGATGTTCGCGTGGGGCATGGACACCTTTAATCTGGCGCGCGGCGGCCAGACTCGCAGCGTACCGGGTCTGTGGGTCAGCGGTGATTTTTTCAATGTGCTGGGCGTGCCGCCGGTACTGGGCCGCGTGTTCAGGGCTGAAGACGACCGCAAGGGTTGCGGATCGCCGGTGGCCGTCGTGAGCTACGCGTTCTGGCAACGCGAACTCGGTGGTGAGGCCGACGCCATCGGCAAGAAGATCACGCTGGGCGGCTATCCGGTGCAGGTGATCGGGGTGACGCCCGCAAGTTTCTTCGGCCTGGAGATGGGGCGGAGCTTCGATGTGGCGCTGCCGGTTTGCGCGCTGGCGATTCCGGAAGGCGAGAGCCGGCTGGCGCGGCGGGACGTCTGGTGGCTTGCGGTGGTGGGCCGGCTCAAGCCGGGATGGACGCTGGCGCGGGCTTCGGCGCATTTGAGAGCGATATCAGCAGGCATGTTCGAGGCAACCGCTCCCACAGGCTACGGGCGCGACCATGCGGACTATCTCAAGCTGAAGCTGGCGGCGTTTCCGGTGGCGAATGGGTTTTCCAATTTACGCCAGCAGTACGGCGATTCCCTGTCGCTGCTGCTTGGGATTGCAGGGCTGGTGCTGCTGATCGCCTGCGCGAATCTTGCCAATCTGATGCTGGCGCGGGCGAGCTCGCGGGAACGGGAGATCGCGGTGCGGCTGGCACTGGGCGCGGCCCGCGGCCGCCTCATCCGGCAGTTGCTGGTGGAAAGCCTGCTGCTGGCCAGCTGTGGCGCTGCTATGGGACTCTGGCTGGCCCGGGCGCTGAGCCGGTTTCTGGTCGCTTTTCTGAGCACGCAAGAGGATCCGTTGCTCGTCGATCTGGGTCTTGACTGGCGCGTGATGGGTTTCACGGCAGGAGTAGCGATTCTGACTTGTATCCTGTTCGGCCTGGCGCCTGCGCTACGTGCGACGCGCTCCAGCCCGGGCGCGGCGATGAAGACCGGGGGACGCGGGCTGACGGCGAGCCGCGAGCGCTTCGGGCTGCGGCGGATGCTGGTGGTTTCGCAGATTGCGCTGTCGCTGGTGCTGCTGGTGGGCGCGCTGCTGTTTGTGCGCAGCTTGCGCAATCTGCTGACGCTCGACGCGGGTTTCCGGCAGGACGGCATTCTCATGGCCGATGTCGATCTGTCGCGGCTGCATGTTCCAGCGGGACGCGACGCGGTGTTCAAGCGAGACTTGATCGAGCGCATCCGGAACGCCCCGGGCGTGGAAGGGGCGGCTACAGCAACCGTCGTTCCTCTCAGGGGAGACAGCTGGACTCTGGGAATCCGCACCGGCGGCTCCGGGCAAGGAGAAAGGGAATCGAAGTTCAGCTGGATCGACCCCGACTACTTCCGGACCATGGGAATCCCGCTGCTGGCTGGGCGGTACTTCAACGACCGCGATACGGCGACGTCACCGAAGGTCGCGATAGTGAATGAAGCTTTCGCGCGCCAAATGTTGAACGGGGTTGACCCCATTGGCAATACATTTCGGACGGTGACCGAGCCGCATTATCCGGAAACGCTTTACCAGATCGTGGGCGTGGTGAAGAACACGAAATACGACCACCTTAAGGATGCATTCCAGGCCATCACGTTTGTGCCGGCGGCGCAGGGTCCATCGGGCTACGAGCTCGGCACCATTCTGATTCGCTCGAACGCGCCGCTGACTGGGCTGATTTCCGCAGTGAAGCGCGCGGTGGGGGAAGTCAGCCCGGATATCAGCATCGATTTCCGAGTTTTCAAGACCATGATCCGGGAACGGCTTCTGCCCGAGCAGTTGATGGCTATGCTCGCAGGATTTTTTGGTTTTCTCGCGGCGGTGCTGGCCACGATCGGACTGTATGGCGTGATGTCGTACATGGTGGCGCGGCGGCAGAACGAAATCGGGATTCGCATGGCCTTGGGCGCGGACAGGATCGGCGTGATGCGGTTGGTTCTCAGAGAGTCGGCGACGCTTCTGGCCATGGGTCTGGCCGTGGGAACCGCGCTGGCACTGGCCGCGGGGACGGCTGCCAGGTCCATGCTTTTCGGGCTGCAGCCGTACGATCCTTTGACGCTCACGATGGCAGTGGCGCTGCTGGCGGTGGTGACGGTAGCATCCAGCTACATCCCTGCGCGCCGCGCTGCGCGATTGGACCCGATGGCGGCGCTTCGCGACGAATGACCGGCTAACGGCAGCGCGACTGCGACGTCATAACGGTGAAGTACCCTACGACCGGGCGACTTACAGTCCAGTCCGAGAGGAATCGATCATAATGAGCAGCCTTGGCTTCGCGGGAACGATCTGGCAGGACTTGCGCTACGGCGCGCGGCTGCTTCGCCTCAACCCCGTTTTCGCTTTGATGGCCACACTGTCGCTGGCGCTGGGCATTGGCGCGAATACCGCGATCTTCCAATTGCTGGACGCGGTGCGCTTGCGGACGCTGCCGGTAAAGAACCCGCAGGAACTGGCGGAAGTGAAGATCGCCGATCGCAGCTGGGCCTCGGGAGGTTTCAGCAGCCGGCACCCGGAGATCACCAATCCGCAGTGGGAATTAATCCGCAATCAGCAGCAGGCGTTTGCGGGAATCTTCGCGTGGAGCAGCGACACCTTCAACCTGGCCCGCGGCGGCCAGGCGCGCAATGCGCAAGGCCTCTGGATGAGCGGCGACGCTTTCAATGTGCTGGGCGTGCCGCCAGCGCTGGGACGCGTCTTCACGGCCGCGGACGATCGCCGGGGTTGCGGGTCGCCGGGAGTGGTGATCAGCTATCCGTTCTGGCAGCGCGAGTTCGGCGGGCAAGCCACGGCGCTCGGCAGCAAGATCTCGCTCGACGGGCATCCGTTCGAGGTGATCGGCGTGACGCCGGCGGGCTTCTTCGGTATGGAAGTGGGGCGCAGCTATGACGTCGCCGTGCCGATCTGCTCCGAGCCGGTTCTTAAGGGCGAATCCACCCGGCTCGAACAGCGGCACGGCTGGTGGCTCGCGATCACGGGCCGCCTGAAGCCGGGCTGGACGGTAGCTCGGGCCTCGGCGCAAGTGCGGACGATTTCACGCGGCGTGTTTGAGGCCACGGTGCCGCCCAATTACAATCCCGACGGCGTGAAGCACTATTTGGATTACAAACTTGCCGCATTTCCCGGGGGCACCGGGCTTTCTTCGTTGCGTGAAGACTATGAGAAGCCGCTGTGGCTGCTGCTCGCGATCGCCGGCCTGGTGCTGCTGATCGCCTGCGCGAATCTGGCCAACCTGATGCTGGCGCGCGCCAGCGCACGGGAGCGGGAGATTGCGGTGCGGCTGGCCATGGGAGCGTCGCGTTTGCGGCTGATCCGCCAGTTGCTGGCCGAAAGCCTGTTGCTGGCGGCGTTGGGCGCGGTTGTGGGAGCTTTCCTGGCGGGGCCGCTGAGCCAGTTCTTAGTTTCGTTTCTCAGCACTGAGGGTAGTCCACTGTTTGTCGACCTGCAGCCGGATTGGCGGGTGCTCGGTTTCACGGCAGGCCTCGCTGTGTTGACAACGGTCCTGTTCGGATTGGCGCCGGCCTTGCGAGCCACGCGCACCGCGCCGGGCGCAGTGCTCAAAGCCGGCGGCCGCGCCATGACGGCCAGCCGCGAACGGTTCGGCTGGCGGCGGGCGCTGGTGGTTTCGCAAGTGGCGCTATCGCTGGTGCTGCTGGTGGGCGCGCTGCTTTTTGTGCGGAGCCTGCGCAACCTCGTGACCTTGAATGCCGGCTTCCAACAGGACGGCATCGTGATCGCGCAATTCGATTTCACCCGGCTCAACATGCCCAAAGAGCGGCGGCTGCCGTTCAGGAGGGAAGTGATCGACCGGATCCAGGGCATTCCCGGCGTGCAGGGCGCGGCCGGCGCCAGCGTCATTCCCATCAGCGGCGGCGGTTGGAACCAGAATATTCTGGTTGACCGGAAGATGAAAGGCCTATCGTGGCTGGCCCGAATCACGCCTGGATATTTCCAGGCGCTGGAGACCCCGTTTCTTGCCGGCAGGGATTTCGACGACCACGATTCTCTCAGCGGGCCCAAGATTGCGATCGTCAACGAGACTTTTGCGAGCAAGATACTTGGCGGCGGCAGTCCTCTAGGCAAGACATTTCGCCTGGAGATGGGACCTGGCGAGCCCGACCCGGTTTATCAGGTAGTAGGTCTGGTGAAAGACACCAAGTACCTCCATCTGAAAGAGGATGCGACGTCCATCGCCTTCTTCCCTGCGGCGCAGGACGCCAACCCGGATTCGGGCGTCCAGATTCTGGTGCGCGCGAACACGCCACTAGTTGGTCTAATCTCCTCGGTGAAGCGTGTGATCCTGGAAGCCAACCCGGACATCGACCTCGATTTTAAGGTTTTCAAAACCCAGATCAACGAGTCGCTGCTGCAAGAGCGCCTGATGGCTACGCTTTCCGGGTTCTTTGGCTTTCTCGCCGCGCTGCTCGCCACCATCGGCCTCTATGGCGTGATGTCGTACATGGTGGCGCAGCGTCAGAACGAAATCGGCGTGCGCATGGCTCTGGGAGCGAATAGCCGGGACGTGTTGCGGATGATTCTGCGCGAGGCCGGATTGCTGCTGCTCATCGGACTGGCGGTGGGCACGGCGCTGGCAGTGGCCGCCGGCCGTGCGGCGACCTCGATGCTCTACGGCTTGAAACCGCACGATCCCATCACCATGGCTCTGGCGATTGCGTCGCTGGCGGCGGTGGCTCTCGTGGCGAGCTTTGTGCCGGCGCATCGCGCCGCGCGACTCGAACCCATGGTGGCATTGAGAGACGAGTAGACGGCCCGTGTGGTACTGGGCAGTGTCACGCGGAAGGGACGTAATACCGCTACCGGGTGGCCATGCCGGGTCCAGAAGCGTACCTTGCGAGTTTAGAAAAAAAGACTCGACGGGCGCACAGGCGTCCTCAGAGCAGACGATCCCGCCGCAGCCGCATGATACTACGCACGAAGCCCAAGAGGACCATCGCGAGCAGGCCCAGCGCCCAGATCGAAAACAGCGTCTGGCGCGTCTCGGAAACAAACCCCTCCTGGAACGGCAGACTGGCCACGCCGCCAACGATTCCGGCGAGCAGCCAGCCTAACAGGATGGCGAGCAATGGCAGCTTGTCCCAAAGTCGCCGCAGAGCGCGGCGCGCGGGGCCGGGTTCTCGCACCGCACGCGGGCGGCGGATTCGGGCAATTGAGAATTTACCGCGGGGCTCGATCCGTGAATCCTCGGCGATCCGCTGCGCCCATGTCGCGGCCTGCGCCGCTTCCACGTAGCCTACATACGTGCCTAGTTCGAAGTGCGCTTGCGCCAGGTCGAGGAACGCTTTTACCTGGTCTGCGCGGCCGGCTAACCCGGAGCTCCCGGCCGCTTCCATGGCAGAAAGCGCGGCGTCGATCGAGGCTTCAGCGCGCATGCGCGCCAGCAAACTGGCGTGTCCCACCAGTTCCTGCACCGCGCCGCGCATCGCACTGAACGCGGGGTCCTGCGCGACCGCAGCGGCGTGCACCGGATCGGCGAGAATCGCCAGCTCCAGGTGCTCGAGACTGGCGGCGCTGTCTCCGGCCTGCGCGGACGCCCGCGCCAGTTGAAATTCTGCGGCGCCCCGCGCCTGGGTCGCTCCATCACCCCAATGGGCCAGTAGGTAATGGGCCAGTAGGTCCAACTCCAGCGCGGCGACTGCTGCTCCCTGCAACACCAGGCTGTCCACCACGTCTTGTGGCGTGGAGGCGCGTGCGGCCTGCCCCCTGGGATCCGGGGCATGGCCGTATGTGGAGTTGCCCCCCGCCGCCGGTTGCGGCGCGTCCACCCCATATCGCGCTGGGAACTGGATCGCCATACACCATGCTTATCGGCCCTACGGCGATGCCATGAGCGGATATTTAGGCAAAAAAAAGGCTTAAAATCGCCCAAATTCATGTCACTGAGCGGCGGCCCTCATTGATGCCGAGTGTAAACTCCACCGAAGATTGGTGGGCCCTGAAGGATTTGAACCTTCGACCAACGGATTATGAGTCCGCTGCTCTAACCGCTGAGCTAAGGGCCCGTCAATAATTTACGGCCAAGGCGTTCGTAGGGTGACTCCTCAAAGTGTAGAGAAAACCGGCGTGGGTCGCAAACGTATTGGAATCGACCGGGGTGCTGGCCCACGCGCGAAGGCTCGCGGCGTCGCGCAACTTCCGCCGGTGATGCTACAATGGCTTCGTTGTAACCCTCCCCGCCGAACTGGTTTCGTACAGTAGCGTAATCGGGCGCGTAGCTCAATTGGCAGAGCAAGTGACTCTTAATCACTAGGTTGAAGGTTCGATTCCTTCCGCGCTCACCAGATTTTTTAAGCTCTTACGGACTACCTGCAAGATCGCTGGTTGTCCGCTACAGGGACTTTCACAGGGACACCTTCCAATTCCTGCTTCACCTTCGCGAGCGAGACGTCCGCGATTGGAGACAGATGTAGTGGCGCCAGGCCCGTTGCGGTATCCATCAGGTGGGTTAGTCGACCGAAAAATAGCGTACTTCACAGAAATAGATCAGCGTGCGAATCTGGATCTGAGGACATTCCAACATGCGGGTCGGCATTCTGGGCACAGGCGATGTGGGGCGGGCTCTCGGACGAGCGTTCGCGCAACTGGGTCATCAGGTGAAGATGGGATCGCGCGATGCGAACAACGAAAAAGGTAAGGCCTGGGCGGCTGAGAACGGGCCAGCCGCTTCGACCGGCAGCTTTGCGGAAGCCGCGCAGTTCGCCGAATTGTCGGTGCTGTGCACTTTGTGGAGCGGCACCGAGAACGCGCTGCGTCTGGCGGGCTCGCAAAATCTGGCGGGCAAGGTGCTGATCGATGCCACGAATCCGCTGGTGTTTACTCCGGGTGCGCCTCCTGCGCTGGCGCTAGGGCATACCGATTCGGGCGGTGAGCAGGTGCAACGCTGGGCGCCTCAGTCGCGCGTCGTGAAGGCGTTCAATACTGTGGGCCACGCGCACATGTTCAAGCCGCAGTTCCCGGGCGGGCCGCCGGACATGTTCATTTGCGGCAACGATGGCGGCGCCAAAACCACCGTGACCGGCATCCTTACGGCCTTCGGCTGGAACACCATCGATACCGGCGGCATCAAGGGCGCGCGCCTGCTTGAGCCCATGTGCATTCTCTGGGTTCTTTACGGGATGCGCACGAACACCTGGAATCACGCATTTAAGCTCCTGCGAAAATAGCTACTCTCGAATCATGCCCCAGAGATCGTCTGATTTGTGGATTTCGATGGCATCCACCGGTCCGCACGCCGCCGAGCAGCGGTGTCCGAAGTAGAGCTTCTCGAAGAATTGGAGAAGGTGCTCATTGGCTTCTTGCAGGGTGTTGAAAGTCCACGTTCCGGCCTCCTGCCGGCCCCAGTGAAACGCTCTCCAGCCCCCTTTGGACGGGCGGGCCAGCAGGTGGACCGGGCCATCGTCCGTGTGGTGAATAAAACTGACGGGTTCGGCGCAGGCGATTGTTTGCTGAACGGCACTAGTCGGCATAAGCTGTCCGCCATCCGTGGCGGGATCGCGGTAGTAAGAAGGACAATGGGCGCGGGGTTCGAGAACCAAGTGGCGCCGATTCTCCTTTCGTAAGGGATAGTGAGTTGGTCGCGCAAATCGTTTCATGGCGCCGGTTCCCGCCAGCGCGGACTGATTCGACCCTTATCCCGTTTTCCGCACCGCCCGATTGTTGGAAGATATAAATACGATGGAACGGCTCGATCACAAAACGGCGCTCATCACCGGGGCGAAGGGCGGCCTTGGCACTTTCGTCACGAAGACCTTCCTGGCGGCCGGAGCAAACGTGGTTGGAGTTTCCAGGTCCATTGCAGCATCCGATTTTCGCGATCCGAAATTTGTTGCCCTAGCCGCCGGGCTATCGAGCGGAGATGCCGCGCGCCGCGTCGCCGAGGCCGTCATCCAACGGTTTCAACGCATCGACATTCTGGTGCATCTGGTTGGCGCCTTCGCGGGTGGCGCACCTGTGGCGGAAACCGACGACGCCACGCTAGAACGCATGCTGGATCTGAATCTTCGATCCGCATTCCACATTCTGCGCGCGGTGATTCCGGCGATGCGCGCCGCCGGATCGGGCCGCATAGTGGCGATCGGCAGCCGCGCCGCGGTGGAACCGCAGCCTTCGATCGCGGCATATAGCGCCTCAAAGGCGGCGTTATTGTCGCTTATCCTGAGCGTGGCGAAAGAAAACAAGGATCGAGGCATTACGGCCAACATGATCCTGCCCGGCACCATGGACACGCCGGCCAACCGCGCAGCCGATTCCAAGGCAGATTTTTCGAAGTGGGTCGATCCGCAGCAGGTCGCCAATCTGGCGCTTTGGCTGGCGTCGGATGCCAGCGCGCAGGTCAATGGCGCCGCGATTCCGGTGTACGGAGAAGAGCTGTGAGGACGGTCAGGCAGATACGTCGGCGCCTTGCAGTTGCGGCTTGGGCGCCAGATGCGCCGCGATCTTCTTGGCGATTTGCTCCGAGATGTCTTCCTGCACCGCGAACATCTCGGCGGCTGTCTGCTCGTAGACTCCGGACCAAAGCAGCCCGCCATCGGCCACATCGATCAGTCCCGCGGAAACGCGCAAGCGGTTGCCGTCGGAGCGTACGCTGCCCTCCACCAAGGCATCCACGCCGAGCCGCACGCCGATGCTGCGAATGTCGTCGGTCTTGCCCTTGAAGTGAAACGATGAAGTTCGCGCCAAGACGCGCAGGTCCGTGGCTTTCGAGAGCACGTGAATCAACTCCTCGGTGAGCCCATCGCTGAAGCGTTCGTTCGCGTCGGGTCCGATATTCACAAAGGGTAAGACCACCAGGGAGCGGCGCGTCTCGAACGCCGCGCCGTCCAGCGGGCGGAGACTCCGCGTGTGCTCCGCCGCCGTGCGGAAATGGAACACCGGAACGTAACCGCCACACGGAAGCTCAATCACGACCGTGTCCGCGCGTCCCTCGGTTTCATAATAGAGACTCAGCTTCGAGCGCAAGCGCCGTGCCTGGACGCGAACGATGGGGTCAGTGCCGGGATTAAACGTCTCGCCGCGTTCGAACACCGTTACACCGATGAGATATTCCTTGAGCCGCACGGAGCGGTTGCGCAGCTTCTGTTCCACTGCGAACCGCAGAAACCGGCATAGCTCCTTGGAACGGGTGAAGATTCGGCTTTTCAGTATGCGGTGCAACTGCTGGTGCACGGAGTCCGCCGATGGAGTCTGCACCGGCGGCGCCGGCAGCGCGCACGCGTCATGCGGAAACATGGCGGCTTCCGCGGTTGTCTGGCTAATCACGTTTATGTCCACTTTCTGTCGACCTGGGAATGCTCAGCCCGCCAGAATGGCTTCGCGCATGCGCTTGGGAAGATCCTGCTTCTTGTGCCACTTCAGGAACGCATCCACCAGGCGCGGATCGAACTGCCGGCCACTCTGACGCGACAGTTCCGCCAGCGCCTCGGCTTTTGAAACCGCCGGGCAAAACGGACGATCGTGCGTCATCACATCAAACGTGTCGGCAATGGCCACGACGCGCGCCGCTACCGGTATGGCCTGGTCCTTCAGGCTGGCATATCCGTTTCCGTCCCAGTGTTCGTGGTGGTAGAGCGCGATTTCCTCGGCCAGTTGCAGCAGCGGCACCGTCGTACCGGAGAGGATGCGCGCGCCCAGCGACGCGTGCTGCTTGATTTGTTCGAACTCGTCCGCGGTCAGCCGCTCCGGCTTACGAAGGATGGCGTCGGGTACGCCAATCTTTCCGACATCATGCAGCGGCGCGGCCAGCCGGATCATCTCCACCTGCGCTTTGGGCAGGTTGGCGGCGTGCGCTAAGGTGGCCGCGATCTCGCCGACGCGTTTGGCATGCTCGCCGGTGGGATCGGTGCGATACTCAGCCGCCATGGCCAGCTTCTGCAGGATTTCGATGCGCGCTTCTTCCAGCTCATGCGTCTTTTCGCGCACTTGTTCTTCCAGAAGCTCTTTCTGGTTTTGCATGCGCAAATGCAGGTGGCGCGTTTCGAGAAGATTCCGGATGCGCAGCAGAACTTCGGTGGCGTCGATAGGCTTATTCAGAAAGTCCTTGGCACCGGTGGTCAGCGCCTTCTGCTTGGCTTCGGCGTTCACTTCAGCAGTGAGCACCAGTATCGGTAGGTACTCGCCTTCGGGCACGCGCGGGCCAATCTGCTGCATCACCGCATAGCCGTCCAGATGAGGCATCATCAGATCCAGCAGGATCAAGTCGGGCTGGAACTTGCCGAACATGGGCAAGACCTGCCGCGGATCGGTGGTGCTGAGGAAGGTGGTGTAGCCCGCCGTCTGCAGCAGCCGCTCGAGCAGCATCACGTTCGCTTCCTGATCGTCGACAATCAGGATGTGGGAATTCTTCAGAGTTTCTTCTTTGATCATTTGGAGTTGTCCATTTCGCTCAGGCAGCCATCCAGCAGTTGCAGGAATCGTTTAATGTCCAGCGGCTTGGGAAGGTAGTCCACCACTCCCATGGAGAGCAGGCGCTCGATGCGGCCGCGGGTGGCGTCGGCGCTGATCACGATCACTGGCGTGTTCCGCAATTCCGGTTGCTGCCGCAGACCCTGCAGCACGTCTTCACCCGAGATATCGGGAAGATGCAGATCCAGCAGAATCAAATCCGGCCGGTGCTCCCGCGCCAGGTCGAGCCCCAGGCGGCCCTGCATGGCGGCCACCAGCTTCACGTGCGGCCTATGCACAATGATGTGCTCGATCAGCGTGATGTTGGAAAGATTGTCCTCGACATAAAGCACGATGCGCTCAGGCTGTTTAGGCGCCTCCGTCTCTGTCGGGGGTAGGTCGGCGATCGCCGTTTGGGCCTGCGCCAACGGGTCCTTCACCAGGGGCAGTTCCATCCAAAACGTGGCGCCCCGGTCGGGATTGTTTTCCACTCCCATCGAGCCGCCCATCACTTCGATGAGTCGCTTCGACAGCGCCAGGCCCAAACCCGTGCCTTCCACGCCGGTTTGCTCGGCTCCCAGGCGTTCGAATGGCGTGAACAGTTTGCCTTCGCTGCCGGGCTTGATGCCCGGACCGGTATCGCGCACGTTCACACGCAGCCGGTTGCCTTCGACCTCCTGGGCGGTGATAGTGACCGTGCCGGCATCACAGTTGTACTTAATGGCGTTGGTGATCACGTTGAGGAGAACCTGCTTGAGCCGCTGCTGATCGGCGAGCACGTGGCGCCGCCGGTCCCGCGCGACTTCGTCGCGGACCAGGATATTGCGGCGCGCCGCCATGGGCGTCAACAGGTCGAGGGCTTCCTGCACCGCCAGGCTGATCGGCACGGCTTCTGGAGAGATCGACAGGCGTCCGGCCTCAATGCGCGAGATTTCCAAAACCTCGTTGATCAGCCCGAGCAAGTGCTGCCCGGCCTTGAGAATCTGTCCCACGGACTCACGCTTATCGCGATCGAGGGCCGCCATCTCGAGCAACTGCGCGAAGCCCAGGATGGCATTGAGCGGAGTGCGCAACTCGTGGCTCATGCGCGAGAGAAATTCGCTTTTCGCCCGGTTCGCCTTCTCGGCTTCTTCCTTGGAGCGGCGCAGCGCCACGGTGAGTCGTTCCCGCTCCGTGACTTCATTGGCGAGCAGCTGCTCCGCCAGCCGGCGGTCGGTGACGTCCAGCAGCACCGAGCGGATGCCCGTCGCACTCCCGGCGCTATTGTGAATGACGCTGTCGTAGATCTCAAGAATCAGGTAACCACCGTCGCGCCGCAGGAAATCGCGCTCGAACGGGGAGAGCGGCTCGTCGCCCGCCATCTTGCGCTCAATCGCCTGGCGGCACTGCTCCTGTTGATCCGCGGCCACAAACTGCCAGACCGGGTTGCCAATCATCTCGGCAGCGGAGTAGCCCAGCATGCGGCATTCGGTCTGGTTCACCCGCCGCAGGATGCCGGCGGCATCGATTTCATGGTAAGCGACCGGTGCAAACTCGAATAATTCCCGGAAATTCGTGTCTAACTCTGAGGAATTTTGGGAGCCGGCACGGCCCAGCGGAGGCGCGGCCGGCAAAGGTCCGGAGGGAGTGTCAGTGCGGATCATCTTTACACCTTGTACAGCAAATACCGGTGATTTGCAAGCAGAAGAACGGCAAAATCGCTCAATTTATTATTGGAATACATAGTAATTGTATTTAATTTTCTATGATTCGTTTGAGGCGTGGCGGCGCGCCGGTCTGGGCGGCAAACGCCAGGAAGCACAGCCCGGCGGTACGCTCGCGCGTTACAACGTTGCGCGCGCCCAGGCGCTGAAATGACACTGCAACCCGGGTTCGAACGGCGCTCTGTTCCGAATTCGGAACAAATTCCTTGCATCCAGCTTTGGCTTTTGATAAAAAGCCTGTAGCTTAGATTCCAGGCTGTTCTGATATTGGAACAGAGACGCTCGCGGAGGAATGATGGCTGACTCGGGGGATGGACGCGGCTCACGCGCCGGCCGGCGTTTGCATCTTGGAGGCAGATGCCAAAATTGAGTACCCGGGTCGTATGAGCTCCAGCCCTACCTTCAAGACAACGGTTAGGCTGCCAGCTGATTTGCACTGGCAGTTCCAGGGGGAGCGGGCCAAGCGCCGCCTCTCCAATGAAAAGGCGATTTCCGAAGCGTTCGCCCTCTGGATCGCGCATCCACAGGAGTCGGACCTTCGGCTAAGCAAAAACCCACGTTCCCGTTCGCAGCCAACCACCCCGCATGAGAGAGCATGTGTCGAGATTCTTTTACACATTTTTCGCCATCGGGATGATCCGGCGCGCGCCACGGCTCTTCAGGCAGTTCTTGAGGCGTTGTCGAGTCGGCCTTGGGAGGAAAGAACTCGCCGCGTGGGACGAACGAAATCATAGCATCCAGGAGCGGCTGTTGGCGGGTGCGGAAATCGAGCGTGGCGGCCGAGTGGGCTGAAGTCCCGGGCTGTCCCACATGTCGTTGGCTCCAGGGCCGATGGTGATTTTCACCCCTGCGCCCGATTACTGCAACACGGATGAGTCCGCTCCCTTGGCCAGTTGAGGACGCTCTCTTGTTTTCCCGGATTTGGGGCTCCATGCTAATTGACCAAGATCCTTCCATCCCTGCTTTTGTCAACTGGTTTTCCACGCTTAGCGTCCTATGCGGGTTCGAGCTTTCTGAGTCCCGGTGGGCAGCTCTACTGATTTCCCCTGCGGCTGCGAAACCCAATGTTACGGTTTCATCAAAAACGTAACAAGTAAAACGGCGGGCTTTTACCGTAAAAGACCCCGGCGAATCGGGCTTAAATCTTCTAATCCATTCCGTTATAGCTCATATCAAATGATTCGATGCGTAACTGGACATAACCAAAGGAAATATAGACCCTTGCAAATCGCAAATCCTAACATGGTTGTGGATGTCTCGATTCGTTCTCATGGCTGGACGCCTGGTCGTCATTATCAATCGATTTTGGGCCAACCGCTCCTTGCGAATCAAAGCCATCGCCTTGCTCATGATTCCGCTTCCTGTCTTGATTGCCGCCCTGGGAGGCATGCACCGTTCGCAACAAACTGAGCAACAGGCGCGCGCCTGGGTGCAGCACACGCTTGACGCTCGCGGGATGATCCAGGAAACGGTGACCCGGCTCCTGGATGCCGAGGCTTCGGCGCGTGACTTCCTGTTGACAGGAGAACGGTCCGCGCTCGAACGGTACTGGGAATCCAAGGAACTGTTGACGCCGATCGGCGAGCACCTGGCGGCACTGGTCCAGGACAATCCTACCCAGTTGCAGCGCGCGGCCGAGATCCGCGAATTGATCCAAAGCGAGATGGATGCCCTGTCCGCATTGTGCGAACGCCGCACCGGCAAAATGACTCCCACGCAGATCGGCACCTTTGTCGTGGTGGACGGCGGCCGGGACGTTACCAGCCGCTTGCGCGCCAAACTCACCGCCATGCAGATGGAGGAGGACCAGTTGTTGCAGGCCCGTTCCCAGGCCGCCGAAAGCGCGCGCTCCCGGTTCTCCGCGGTTTTGATTCAGAGCGCCATCGTGGGCCTGTTTTTCCAGATGGTCGCGGCACTGCTGCTGACGGGAACCTTGTCGGGCCAGATTCGGGCGCTCGAAAACAATGCGAGACTCTTCTGCCAGGGCTCGCCGACCAAGCCTGTAATGCCGGATAATCGCGAGATGCGCGGTCTTGAAGACGGGCTGCGCCAGGCTGGGGCCTTGTTCGAGGAGAACGAGCGGGCTCTGCGCGAAAGCGAAGGACGTTTCCGGTCCCTGTTCAGCGACGCTCCCATTGCGTACCACGACATCGATCACGAGGGTGTCGTCCTTCACGTGAACACAGCTGAGTGCGCACTCCTGGGTTGCCGCCCCGAGGACATTGTGGGCAAGCATGCCTGGGACCTGGTCAGCCGCGACTCGCGGAGTGTCGTGCGCCAGAACATCCTCGACCGGCTTGCCGGGGTACGGCCAACCACCCCGTACGAGTGCGATTTCGAGTGCCGCGACCAATCCCAGGTCACCGTAGAAATACACGAGAATCTGATCCGCGACAAAGAAGGCCGCGCCATCGGTATTCGCTCGGCCCTGCTGGACGTCACGGCGCGCAGGATGGTCGACATGGCGGTCAAGAAAGTCGAACAGTATGCGCAAGAGCTCAGGACCAAGAACGAAGAACTGCTGCTGGCGTTAGGCGCTGCCCGCGAGGCGAGCGCCACAAAAGGACGTTTTCTGGCGGCCATGTCCCATGAGTTACGAACTCCGTTGAACGGCATTATGGGACTTACTGAATTGATGTTCGACGGCATAACCGGACCGGTTTCGGAAGAGCATAAGGAGTATCTCGGAGACATACTCGCCAGTTCACGGCACTTGCTGCAATTGGTCAATGATGTACTGGACATCGCTAAGGTAGAATCCGGCAAGCTGGATTTCCGCGCCGAGCCGGTCGAACTAGAGCCTCTTCTTTCCGAAGTGCGCGATGTGCTGCGCATACTCGCGGAAAAGAAGGAGATTTCAATCACCATCGATTCCGGCGGAGTGGGCGGGGTGGTAACCGACGCCGCGCGGCTCAAACAGGTGGTTTACAACTATCTTTCGAACGCCATCAAGTTCACTGGCGAAGGCGGCGCCATTCAAGTTCGCGCGCGGCCGGAAGGCGCGAACGCGTTTCGCATCGAGGTGGAAGACACCGGACCCGGCATCCAAGAGGCCGATATTCCCCGGCTGTTCGGCGATTTCGAGCAACTCGACAGCGTGCGGCCGGGATTGGGCACCGGCCTGGGACTAGCCCTCACGAAGCGCATTATCGAGGGCCAGGGGGGCTCGGTGGGTGTGCGTAGCCAGCCGGGAGTCGGCAGTGTTTTCTTTGCCGTTCTCCCGGTCGAGCCCGGCGCGAAGCACCAGGCGGATGCTCCGCAGGAAACGGTTGCCTTTGGCGGCCTCGCCGATCCCCACGTGCAGATCGCTGTTTTCCCGGCGCCCATGCGCGCGCGCCCGCGTTCACTGCAGGGAGTGCTGCGGCCTTAACCAAAGTCGATGGCTATATTTCGAAAAAGGCCGGGTTGTTACCGTTAAATATAGGGATTTTACTTTTCGCTCAGACTGGAAGAAAAATACAATGAGATCGCGGTATGACTGTCGCCGGGTAAACCCCTTTACCTGCGGACGATTCTTCATCCAAACGGCGGTTCCCCACCGCGGGAGGATTCCAAGTGCGCACTGATTCGGTTCTCATCGTCGATGATACTCCCGTCAATCTGAAGCTGGTGCGCGTCCTCTTATCGCGTCAGGGCTTTGACGTTCGTACGGCAAGCACCGCCGAGGAAGCGCTCGAGATGGTCCAGAGCTTTCATCCCAGCCTGGTTCTGGCCGACATTCAACTGCCCGGCATGGATGGTCTCGAAATGACCCGTCGCCTCAAGGCCGATCCGAAAACCAGCGGCACCGTGGTACTGGCCCTCACCGCATTCGCCATGAAGGGAGATGAGCAGAAGGCGTTCGAGGCCGGCTGCGACGGCTATATTACGAAGCCCATCGATACCCGGTCTTTTCCGGCGCTCATCCGGCAATACCTGTCTAAGAGAACTAGTTCCGCCGCCGAGAAGCCAGCCGCCCCTCCCGCTACCGCTCCGGCGACCCAGAAGCAAACACAGCAGGCCTTCCTGGCTGAAGGCATGCAGCAGAGCGGCCGCTTGATCAGCAGCCTGGGTTCCGGCTTCGACACGGTGGAGGCGCTTTCGATCGTCCAACGATGGGCATCAAACGCAGGGTCCGCCGGTTATCCCGAGATCAGCCATTACGCGCGGGAGCTGGAGACGCTGCTGCGGCAGAACGGCCGCGGATCGATGGTGCGGACGAGGGAACTGCTGGTGCGCCTGGCGCGCGCCTTCGCCGAAAGCATGGGCTGAGACTGCGCGCAGCCTCCCCGGCTGCGGCGGCGTTTGGCTAAGGGTTCGCGCCCAACAGCATCGGGACCAGCTGGGACATGATTTGCAGCACCGCCGGGCCCAGAGTAACCAGCAGCATCGCAGGAAAAATCAAGAAGAAGACCGGAAAGACCAACCTCACCGCCACCTTGCGCGCAGCCTCCTGCGCCTTTTGCCTCATTCGCAAGCGCAGGTAATGCGTGTGCGTGCGCAAAGCCGGCGCCAGACTGGTTCCGAAGCGGTCGCTGTCAATGAACACCTGAGC
>Ga0310810_10001655_pt1 | contig 23573 bp, 22 predicted proteins | sample NCmetagenome_FD_207641 | JGI IMG/M metagenome (GOLD analysis project Ga0310810, IMG submission 207641) | Soil microbial communities from experimental microcosm in Duke University, North Carolina, United States - NC | ecosystem: Engineered > Artificial ecosystem > Soil microcosm > Unclassified ... | reverse complement strand
CGTGCCGCATCGCGAGTGCCTGTGGGGCGAGCGCCTCGAGCGCTCGCGTGGCTGGACCGCGGCGCGCGAGTGGTGGTACTTCATGCGGCCGGCGCGGCCGGGCCCCGGGCTCACCGGAGACCTCGGCCTGTAGCGGTTTCGCGGCAAGGCGCGGGGTCCGACCCCTCGTCGTGGCACGGCGCGGCCGATCCGAGGCCCGCGCCGCCGAGCAGGTCTCATGATTCGCCTGATCCTGATCGATGTCGACGGCACGCTGGTGGGCGCGAACGGCGTCCCGGACAGCGCGTGGGCCGCGATCGATCGTGCGCGGGCCCGCGGCGTCCATCTCGGGCTGTGCACGGGCCGCATCGGCGTCGGGGCCACGCGCGAATACGCGCGCCGCGTCTCGGCGGTGGACCTGCACATTTTCCAGAGCGGCGCGGTCGTGAGCCGCGCGGACGCGCCGGCGGTCCGCGCCAGCGTCCTGCCCGAAGACGCGTACCGCGCGCTCGTCGGGATCTCGCGCCGTGAGGGCGAGCCGCTCGAGGTCTATACCGAGCACGGTTTCTATCTCGAGCACGAGTCCGAGCTGACCCGCGTGCACGCGCGCGCCCTCGACTTCGCGCCCGAGATCCACGACCTCCTGACCCTGCCGTCGCCCCCCGTGCGTGCGCAGTGGGTCGTGGACGCGAAGGATTGGCCGAAGTTCCGCGACCTGACGCTCGCCGTGCCCGGGCTGTCGATCAATCCCGCGAGCGCGCCCTGGTCGCCGGGCAGCGTGTTCTCGAACGTGACCCGGCTCGGCACGTCGAAGGTCAGCGCGCTGCGCTGGATCGCGAGCCACAACGGAATCGGTCGCGAGCACGTCGCCATGATCGGCGACGGCGAGAACGACCTGGAGGCGATCCAGGCGGCCGGGCTCGGCATCGCCATGGGCAACGCGCCGGAGGCGGTGCGCGCGAAGGCCGACGCGACCGTCGCCGACGTGGACGCGGGCGGCCTCGCCGAGGCGATCGCGCTCGTGCTCGCCTCGGCGTAGCGGGACGCTAGCGAATCACCGCGACGCGCCCGCTCGCGACGTGACGGCGGCCCGCGGCGTCGTCCAGCACGACGCGGTAGAACGCCAGCCCCGAGGGCAGCCGGCCCGGCGCGCGGACGCTGCCCCGCGAGGGGCGCACGACGTCGCGCTGATCGTGGAACAGCCGCCGGCCGCTCGCGTCGAAGACGTCGACCGTCAGCGTGCCGGTACGCTCCGCCACGTAATCGAGCGCGAAGTCCGCCGTCGGATTGCGCCGCGGCGCCGCCCGGAGCGCGCGCCCGGTCAGGGAGGCCGCCGTCACGCCGACGCCCGGGGCATCCACCTGATGCGCGCCTCGATCGGTGTGGCCGGGCGCCGCGCCGCCCGGGCGCACTGTGTGATCGATGTCGTCGGTGACCGCGTCGTCCACGATCGCCGGGCTCCCCGCGCCGACCGTCGTGCCGACGTCCTCGAGACCGTCGTGCAGCGCCCCGCTCGGCCACAGGTGGAAGAACAGCGGATTCGCGTCGCCCGGCGGGACCGCGTTCCATTGGACCTGCTGGAACGCCGTCGACGGGTCCGCGGTGTTGCCGAGGACCCCGGGACTGAGGAGGTCCACGTCGGCTCCCGCCACGTCGAGACACGCCGCGTCCACGGTCTGCACGCGCGCGGCCGTCGCGAACGCGGCATTCCCGCTGGAATACACGAACGCCGTGTTGATCACGCCACTGTGATAAGCGAGCGGCTCGGGGTCGGTGGTGGCGAACACGTTCGCGACGACGTTGTTGCGCATCACGACGTACGAGTCGTGCTGGATGTCGATCACGTGGATGCCTTCGCGCCCATAGTCGCTGACGTCGTTGTTGTACAGCAGGACCGAATTACCGAGGTCCTGGAAGCCGTCGACGTGGATGCCCTCGTCGAACGTACCCGCGACGCGCGAGAACATGACGCAATTGCGCAGCATCACGTGCACCGGATAGAACTGGATCCACACGTTCGCCCAGCCGCTCGTGCCGCTCGGCGTCGCGTAGATCGAGCCGATGCGGCAGCGCTGGAACAGCACCTGGGTGCCGGTCTCGATCTCGACGAGGTGATGCGCATTCGTGATGTCGCGGAAGATGTCGAGGTCTTCAACCGTGACATAGCCGGCCCCGTTCAGATGGAACACGCTCGACCCGGGATCGATCGAGACCACACGTACCCGCGGCAACGTCGCGATCGTGGGGTCCGGCCGGACCAGGAGTCGATGCCCCGACTTGTACGCGTTGCCGATGAGCACTTCGCCGAACGTCGTGATCGGCGACGCGTCGAGATCGATGATGCTCAGGTCCGAGCCGTCCACATCGGCGAGAGCGACCGCGGCCTGGATCGTCGGGGTGACGCTCGGGACGTGGTACTCCTTGATGACGAGCGCGCGCGCGAGCGACGCTCCGAGCAGTGACGACAGCGCGACGAGAGCGAGAATCCGGAGGGGAACGCGCAAGGCTCACCTCGGCGCGCGTTGGGGATCCGCGAAACGCCCCGCGCGCCCGACACGACTCGGGGCCCGGGAGCGACCTTCGCCGGCGGCCCGTCGTCTCACGGCGGGAGCGTACCGCGTGGCCATGGGCCTCCGTAAAGCGAAACTCGCGTTGCCGGAGTACGGGGACGGCTTCGCGCGAGGTGACGCCCCGCGATCCACGAGGGCGCGGGGTGCGCCGCCTAACTGGGCAAGCGCCTCGCGGACGTCGCGTGCGGGCGCCGCGCACCAGTCGTCTGATTGTCGCCCGGGCCGCCCGAGTCTCCCTCGACCGGCGTCCAGCCCTCGTCCGGCACCAGCATGTCCGCGTCGCCGTTGAAACGGTCGATGCGCACCGGGTACGCGTTGCCGTCGGTCAGGACGTGGTCGTAGCGATAGCGCGTCGGCCACACCCACGTCAGGAACGCGATTCCCGCCGCGAGTAGCAGCAGCTTCCACATCCGACCCAGCCACAGGCGCAGCGTCATCGAATCCACCGATCGAACCAGGCCCGCATGCGCGTCAGCTCGTCGGCTCGATGCCGCGGCTCGCGCATTCCGTGACCCTCGCGAGGATAGTGCACGAACTCGGTCGGCACCTTGAGTGCCGTGAGCGCGCGGTACAGCTCCTGACTCTGCGGATATGGCACACGTTGATCCGCGTCGCCGACCGTGATCAGCGTGGGCGTGCGCGCGTTCTGGATGTACGTCATGGGCGACGAGCGCTTCCAGTTCTCCGGGCTGACCCACGGCGGGCCTTCGAAGTCGAACGCACGATAGCGCTGGATGTCGCTCTGTCCGTAGTGCGCGGCCAGGTCGACGGCGCCCGCGCTCACGGACGCGGCGCGGAAGCGATCGGTGTGCGTGATGGCCCACGCCGAGAGGTACGCGCCGTACGAATGCCCGAACACGCCGAGCTTCGCGCCGTCGGCGAGGCCCATCGCGACGAGCGTGTCGACGCCGCTCGACACGTCGGCCCAGTCGCCGAAGCCCCAATCCGCGCGCTTGCGCATCATGAACGCCGTGCCGTACCCGCCGCTCGAGCGGAAGTTCGGCAGGAACACCTGATAGCCGGCGTTCGCGAAGTACTGCGCCGTCGGAACGAACGAATGCGCGAAGCGATCGGAGTAGGGGCCGCCGTGCAGCAGCACGAGCGTCTTGAGCGCGCTCTTCTCGGGCGCGCCCGGCGGACGCACGAGCAGGCCTTCGACCGGCGTGCCGTCGCCGCTCCGCCAGCGCACGGTGCGCGTCGCGCCGAACGTGCACGCCGCGCTCGCGGCGTTGAACGACGTCACGGGACGCCCGTGCGCGCCGATGCGCTCCGCGACGCGCAGTTCGTTCGGCTGGGTCGGTGTCGATTCGACCCAGGCGACACGCGCCGCTGCCGCACCGCGCGCCGCCGGCGCCGCGAACGCGGTGCCCGGCACGCCGTCCGCCGTGAGCCCGAGGCGCACCGCGCCGCCCGCGCGCGGCACGGCCGCGAGCCGCGCCGTGACGCCCTGATCGGACCAGAAGAACAGCGTGTCGGAGCCGGCGCTCCACGACGGCGTCGCGGCGTCTTCGTCGAAGTCCGCCGTCAGGTTCACCGGTGCGCCGCCGCCCGCCGGGATCACGCGCAGGTCGGTCTTCGCGATGTGCGACTCGCGCGTCGCGTTGCCGGCCCACGCGATCCATCGCGAGTCCGGCGACCACGTGAACGCGCCTCCGACCACGCCGAGCTTGTGCCCTTCACCCTGCGCCGCGTCGGCCACGCCGATGTCGGTGAGCAGCTGGTCGTCGGGCTTGCCCGTCGGGCTCACCAGGTACGCGACGCGCCGCGAGTCCGGTGCCCAGCGCACGTACCACACGTATTGCTCGCCCGACGTCACGCGTCGCGCCTTGCCACCCGCGGCCGGCATGATCCACAGCGCGGGAAACTGCAGGCGCTCGTCCTCGATCGTCTGGTCCCACTTCTTCTTCTTCCAGTCGCGAATCTGCCTGGGCAGCGTGTCCAGCTTCACGTACGCGAGCCAGCGCCCGTCCGGCGACCACGCGACTTCCGTCACCGACTCGTCGAAGCTGCCGAACGCCCAGGGCTCGCCGCCGCGCAGCGACATCATCCAGATCGCGGACCGCACGTCGTCGCCCGTGCCGCGCGTCGAGATGAACGCGAGCGTGTCGCCGCTCGGCGAGAACGTCGGACTGGTATCGGCCTTGGGATTGCGCGTGAGCTGCAGCGACTCGCCGCGCTCCAGATCGATGAGCCAGAGATCGGGATTGTTCGAGTCCTCGGCCGTGTCCGGCGCGGAGACGCTGAGCGCGATCCTGCGTCCATCCGGCGACCACACGGGCTCCCCGATCGAGCGAAGCGTGAGCCAGTGGTCGAGGTCGAACGCGTGCGCGGAACCCGGGCGCGCGGGCGACGCGGCCGCGAGGATCGCGCCCGGGCCGTGCCCGGAGGGCGAAGCGCGCGGAGTCGCGCGGACGGCGTGGGCGTTCAAGACGAGGCCCATCGCGGCGAGACAGAGGAGGCGCATGCGAACTCCGAGGTGGCGCAGCGTTCCTTGAGGACAGAACGGGGGACTCTAGCGAACCGGACCGCGTCACGCCAGAACGCGACGAGGGCCCGGGGAACGCCCCCGAGCCCTCGCGGTCGCTCGCGCCTCGGCGGCGCGTTCGTCTACTTCGCCGGCTCGAATTGCAGCGACACCGAGTCCAGGCAGTAGCGCAGCCCGGTCGGCGCCGGACCGTCGTCGAACACATGGCCCAGGTGCCCGTCGCAGCGCGCGCACTCGACTTCGTCGCGCTGCATGCCGAGCGACGCGTCGTTCGCGACCTTGATGTGGCTCTTCGCGATCGGCGCCCAGAAGCTCGGCCAGCCCGTGCCCGAGTCGAATTTCGTGTCCGAGCTGAACAGCTCGAGCCCGCACGCCGCGCAGCGATAGACGCCCTTCGCGTGGTTGTTCCAGTACTTGCCGGTGAACGCGATCTCGGTCCCCTGCTCGCGCAGCACGTGATACTGCTCGGGGGAAAGGATCTTCTTCCATTCCGCGTTGCTCTTGACGACGCGGCCGACCACGTCGGGTTTCTGCGTCTCGGTCTTCATGGTTCCCGCCTTCTGAGTTGCCGTCGGAGTCGCCGTCTTGGCGCTCGTCCCGGCCGCGTTCGCGGCCAGCGCGCCGAGCAGCGCGAACGCCGCCAGCCCACTCATCACTCGAATGATTCTCACGACGTCCTCCGTGCGAGGTTGCGTTTCAAGTCCGGGGCCGCGGCGGCCAGTCGTTCGATGGAGGCCGGGCGCGACCGGTTCCACCACTCTATACGGGGCAACCGCCCGAGTGGGATGTGGGCCACAAACACCTGACATCCGGGGCCGGCCGGCGGCGGAATCCATCCTGTCGCGGCGCACCCGGGGCCGGGGCGCGCACGCGTTCCGACCTTTAGCGCGTCTTCGCTGCCAGCGCCGCGCGCGCCGCGGGCAGCGCGAGCTCGGCCCAGCGCGCGTACGCCGCGCCCGAAGGATGGAGGCCGTCGCCGGTCACGAAGCGCGCGTCGGCGCCGGCCTCGCGCGAGGCCGCGGTCACGTCGACCCACGCCGCGCCCGCGCCCCGCGTCGCGGCGCGCGCGGCGTCGTTGAAACGATCGATTTCCGACGCGATCTTCGCGCGGTCGCGATCCGCCGCGAACGGCGTGACGCCCCAGTCCGGGATCGACAGCACGATCACGTGCCGCGCGTCTGCGCCGGCCAGCGCCACGGCGCGCGCGAGCAGCGCCGCGAACTCGCGCGTGTATTCCGCGAGCGGGCGGCCCTGATACTGGTTGTTGACGCCGATCAGCAGCGCAACGAGCGCGAACGGCCCGCTCGGCCGCTCGGTGTCCAGCGCGTGCGCGAGATCCGCGGTCGTCCAGCCGGTCGTCGCGATGATGCGCGGCGCCTCGATCGTGACGCCGCCCGCGGCGAGCCGCCCCGCGAGCTGCGCCGGCCAGCGCTCGTCCGCGGCCACGCCTTCGCCGATCGTGTAGGAATCGCCGAGCGCGAGGAAGCGCATGGGGTGGGCTCCGTGGGGATGGCGATCGCGCGCCGCGGCGGCGTTCGCACCCGTGCCCAGCACGGCGAGCGCAACGAGCGCATACGCAAGACGGCGCGACGACGAGAACATGACGCGGCGAAGTCTAGTGGGCACGCCTCCCGCCGCAAAGTGCCGCGCCGGGGCGGCCGGGCGCACGTGATGCGTCTCGCCATCGGCAGCGAAAGCGCCGCGCCGGGCGCGGAGGCGCACCCGGCGCGTGCGTGTCGCGAATTCGGCGGCGTTCAGCGTTCCATCGGCGTGCGCACCACGACGCGATGCGCCGTCGGGTGCCCGTCCTCGTCGCGGTAGTACACCGTGACGCGGGCTTCCTTCTCGATCTCGCCGGTCGACGTCATCGCCGCGTGCTTCGTGAACTGCATCGTGCGCCCGGCCTTGCCCGTCTTCTCGACGGTCAGGCTGGTCTTGTCCACCGCCGTGACCACGCCGGTGAACTGATGCAGCGCGACACGCGACTTCGTGCCCGACGCCGGCTTCGTCGCCGCGTTCGCGACGCCCGCTTCCATCGGCGTCACGACGCTGGCGAGCGCCAGCGCGAGCACGGCGAGCTGCTTCCATCCCTGCCTCATTCCCCTCACCTCCTCCCGTTCACTCCCGGGGGCAGGGCGACGCGCATGCTAGGAACGCGCGCGCGAGGCGTCAAGCACTTTGACCGCGATTTCAAAGGGTGGAAACGCCGTTGCCGACCCGTGCGCGGCGTGGACAGCGGCGGGCCGGGAGGGGAGTCGCGCCGCCGCGGCGTCGCGCGTCAGCGCGCGGGCGCGCCACGGCCGAGCCAGCGATGGCCGGCCAGCTCGGAGCACGCGACGAGCGTGAAGTACGCGGCGCCGAACGCGATCACGCGATGCGGCTGCTCGACCCACACACCGCTGCCCGGCAGACGCAACCCGCGCACGAAGTCGGGCGTGAGCCCGAAGTGCGGCAGCGGCAGGAACAGCGTGACGAAGCACAACGTCAGGTACAGGATCGCCGAGGCCGCCCAGCCGCTCATCACGAACGCGCGTTGTCCGCCCGCGGGAGCCTGGCCCACGAGCACGCCCAACATGCGATTCACCGTCAGCCCCCAGAACGCGGCGAGCGGCCACCACGTGTGGAACCCCAGAGAGCATCCGCCCGCGAACAGCGTGTAGAACACGCCGAGCCCGAACACGGCCCGCACGCGGCCTGCGCGCGGCGCGTCGGACGTGGCCGCGACGCCCATGAACGCGCCGGAGTGCACCACGATGAACTCGAGCAGCATGACGAGCAGCAGGTGCGGCACGAGATCGGGCCCGGCCCACGTCGGCCGCACCCATGCGATCGCGAACGTCACCCCGAGCCCGAAGTCCGGGATCGCCGACAGCAGCGCCGGGAACGGCAGCGCCATCGGCGCGCCCGGGTCGTCGCGCAGCACGCTCACTGCCGCCTCCGATCGCGCGCTTCACGCAGCGCGCGCCACACGCCGAGGTGTGCGTCGATGCTCGCCGCCAGCGGCCGCGAGTAGCCTCCGCCGAGCGTGACGACCACGGGGACGTGAGCGCGTTCGCAGGCGTCCAACACGCGACGGTCGCGTGCCGCGAGCCCGTCCGCCGTCAGCGCGAGCCGCCCGAAGCGATCGCCGGCGAGCGCGTCCACGCCGGCCTGATAGATCACGAGGTCCGGCGCGTGACGTTCGAGCGCGGCGGGCCAGTGCCGATCCAGCGTCGCGAGATACGTCGCGTCGTCGCTGTCGTCGTCCAGCGCCACGTCCAGCGTGCTCCGCTCCTTGCGCGCCGGATAGTTGCCGGCGCCGTGCAGCGACAGCGTGAAGACGCGATCGTCGTCCTGGAACATCGCGGCCGTGCCGTTGCCCTGATGGACGTCGAGATCCACGACGAGCGGGCGCTCGACCAGCCCTTCGCGGCGCAGGACGGCGATCGCGACGGCGATGTCGTTGAACAGGCAGTAGGCTTCGCCGCGATCGCGGAACGCATGGTGCGAGCCGCCGGCCAGATTGCCGGCGACGCCGTGCTCGCAGGCCGCGCGCGCGGCCATCACCGTGCCGTACGTCGCGGCCCGCGCCCGCGCGACGAGAGAAGCGGACCACGGCAGGCCGAGCCGCCGCTCCGCGTCCGCGTCGATGCCGCGCGCGGTCGCGGCCTCGACGTAGTCCGCGTCGTGCGCGAGGCGCAGCCATTCCAGCGGCGCGGGTTCCGAACGGTGCAGGTCGGCGGCGTCGACGAGGCCCTCGGCCACGACGCGCGCGCGCAGCTCGGGATACTTCGCGATCGGGAACGGATGGTGCTCGGGCAGCTCGAGCCCGAAGTGATCGCTCGTCCACGTATGGAGCGGGCGCGGCGTCATGCGCGCTTCCGCATGCCGAGCCTGATCATGCGCGACGTCAGCGTGTTGGGATGCAGCCCGAGGATGGCGGCCGCGCCGCGCGGCCCGCTGATGCGGCCTCCCGCGGTCTCGAGCGCCGCGGCGATGGCGGCGCGCTGCGCGTCGTCCAGTCGTCCGGGCGCGCGCCTCGCCGACTCGGCGATCGTGCCGGCCACCGACGCGGCCATGCCGGGCTGACCGTCCTCGGCGCGCACCGCCTGCGCGATCGCGAAGCCGATGAGGCGCACTTCGGCGTCCGTCAGCTCGCGGCGCGAGAACAGCGCGAGCACGCCCACGGCCTCGCCATTCGCGACGATCGGCAGCGCCGCGAAGCTCTTCACGCGATGCGCGGCGAGCCACGTGCTCTCGGCCAGCGAGCGGCTGTCGATCCCGCCGCGCGCCACGAACGGCTCCTGGCGCACGATCGTCATCCCGACCTCGCGCGCGCCTACGGGGAAGCGCCGGAACGCGCCGTCGACACGCGTCGTCGTGCCCGCGCTCGCCACCAGGTGCAGGCACCGGGTCTGGTTCGGGCACTCGGGGCGCATCGGGCACGACAAGCACTGGTCGCCCGGGCCGAGCATCCACACGCGCGCCAGCACGGCGTCGCAAGCGTCTATCGAGTCTTCCGTTAAGCGCCGCAGTCGATCGATCACGACTGCGAAGCTAGCATGAATCACGAAATATCGTCACTCACGAAATATCGTGACACTGCGTCGCCTGGCGCTCAGAAGCTCCACGCCCATGCCCACGCGAATCAGCGCGCGGAGCGCTGCCGCCGGCCCGCCAACTCGTGCTCGAGCAGCCAGCGCTTGCGCCGCATACCGCCGCCGTAGCCGTGCAGCGCGCCGTCCGTGCCGATCACGCGGTGGCAGGGGATCGCGATCGCGACCGGGTTCGCGCCGTTCGCCGTGCCCACGGCGCGCACCGCGCGCGGCCTTCCGACGCGTGCCGCGAGCTGCGCGTACGACCACGTGCGTCCCGCCGGGATGCGGCGCAGCGCGCGCCACACGGAGCGCTGGAACGGCGTGCCGCCCACGTCCACCGCGATCCTGCGCAACGCCGCGAGATCGCCCGCCAGGTACGCGCGCATCGCGGCGGCGGGACCGCGCAATTCGGGCGCGGAAGGCGCGACGTCACGCACCGTGAGCGGACCGAAGCGCCGGCGCAGTTCGCCGAGGCGCCGCGTGCGCGCGTCCGCGAAGCCGAGCGCGCATACCTTGCCGCGGCGCGCGTACATCTCCAGAGCGCCGGTCGGGCTGTCGATCGTCGTGCGAATGAGTTCCATGACGTTGCCTCCTGTCGATGCGGCGCGTCGTCCGCGCCGCGAACGGTTTCGGGGTTCTTTCATTCCGCGCTCGCGCCTTCGTGCCGCCACAACGCGAGCACGGCGTACGAGCGCCACGGCCGCCATGCTTCCGCGCGAGCTTCGACGTCCGCCGGAGAGGCGAGGCGGCCGCCCGTGCCGAGCACGCGGCGCAGGCCGAGATCCGCGGCCGGCAGCGCGTCCGGTTCGCCGAGTGCGCGCATCGCGACGTAGTGCGCGGTCCACGGGCCGATGCCGGGCAGCGCCGTCAGCGCGGTGACCGCGTCGTCCAGCGTGCCGAGCCGCGAGAAGTCCAGAGCGCCCGTCGCGACGGCCGCCGCGAGCCCGCGCACCGTCGCTGCGCGCGCGCGCGTCAGGCCGACACTCTCCAGCGGCGCGTCCGCGAGCGCGGCCGGCGTCGGGAACTGATGCGTGATGCCGTCCGCCGCCGGCCCCGCGTACGGCGCGCCGTACGTGCGCGCGACGCGGCCGGCGATCGTCGTCGCGCCCTTCACGGACACCTGCTGGCCGAGGATCGCGCGCACCGCGAGCTCGAACGGGTCCCATGCGCCCGGCACGCGCACGCCGCGCGCGAGCGACACCGCGCGCTTCAGCAACGCGTCGCGGCGCAGGTGGCGCGCGATGCTCGTCGCGTCCGCCGCGACGTCGAACACGCGCGACACGCGCGTCACGAGCCCGATGAGATCGCGCGGCTCGGGCAGCGCGACGCGCAGCTCGAGCGCCGGCTCTTCCGCGGAGCGCGACACCTCCAGCAGGCCCATCGAGCCCGCGTGCACGATCGCACGGCGCCACACGCCGCGTTCCACGCATTCCACGCCAGGAATCGCGCGCCCCGCGACGTACTCGAGCAGCGCGTCCCAATCGAACGGCGCGCGGAACGGCACGCGCAGCGTCAGCGCGTCCGCGGCGGCGTTTCGCTTCGTGTGCGGCGCGCGCGACGCACGCAGCTCGCGCGGCGTGCGGCGGAACGTGTCGCGCATCGTCGCGTTGAAGCGGCGCACGCTCGGGAAGCCGGACGCCATCGCGATCTCCGCCATGCCGAGCGTCGTGTCGTCGATCAGGCGCCGCGCGAAATGCGCGCGCCGCGTCTGCGCGACGGCGAGCGGCGACGCGCCGAGGTGCTCGTCGAACAGACGGCGCAGATGCCGGTCGCCGACGCCGAGGCGCTCCGCGAGCGCGTCCACGCCGGCGTCGTCCAGCGCGCCCGCTTCGATCAGACGCAGCGCGCGGCTCACGGTCGAGGACGTGCCGTTCCACGCCGGCGCGCCCGGCGACGTCTCCGGGCGGCAGCGCAAGCACGGCCGGAAGCCCGCTTCCTCCGCGGCCGCGGCACAGCGGTAGAAACGCACGTTGCGCGGGCGCGGCAGCGGGGCCGGGCAGCCCGGCCGGCAATACACGCCGGTCGTGACGACGGCGGTGACGAAGCGGCCGTCGAACCGCCGGTCGCGGGCGGCGAAGGCCTCGTAGCAAGCTCGGGCGTCGAGTTCCATGTGCCGAGTTATACCCCGGGCCGGCCGTCCCGTCTGGTCATTTTCGGACGTGATTGTTCGAGGGCATTTCTGGCGGATCGGGGGGCGGCGCAGGTGATCGCGTTCGGGAGCCGGGCGCGAGCGCCGTCAGCGCGCGACGTTCACGGGCGACACGCGCGCGAGCACGAGACTCGGCGTGCGCATCACGATTTCCAGCGGCGTCCCCGCGGAGCGCGCGATGTCGCCTTCGCGCGCCGGCGTGAACGCGACGTACGCGTGGCCGTCCGCCGCCGTCAACGTGCGCAACGCGACGCCCGCGTCCGTGACGGGCACGACGTTGTGTTTCGCGTACAGGCGGAACGAAGGCGCGGCCGCGCCGAGCACGGCGACGGGCGCCTGGCGCGGCGCCGTGTGGTTCAACGCGAGCGCGACGGAACGCGCGTTCACGTAATCCTCCATTTCCGGCAGCACGCGCGCCGTCACGATCGGCGCGCCGAGCGCGACGGGTAGCGTGAACAACGCGGCCGCCGCGCGGCGCCGCCCCGCGACGTCCGCGAGCGCCGGCAGCCACGACGTGCCGAACACGACGGCCGCGAGCAGCCGCAGCTCCGGCGCGGCTTCGCGGATGCGCGGCGCGACGACGGCGAGCGCGATCGCGAGCACGGTGCCGGTCACGGCCAGCATGCGGGCCGCGACGCGCAACGACCGCGCGAGACGCTCCGCGTCCTCGAACGCGTGATCCAGCAAGCGGCCGCACAGCAGCGCCGCCGCCGGAAGCGCGGGCAGCGCGGCAGGCAGCGGCGGGCCCGGATACAACGCGACCGGAATCAACGCCGCGACGAGCATCGCGATGAAGAAATGCGCGGCCGACTCCTCGCGCGCTTCGCGGCCGAGCGCGTCCCCCGGCGCCGCGTCGCGCGCACGCGCCGCGGGACGCGGCCCCGCGTCACGGCGCCGCGAGAATCGCCACCACGTCGCCGCGTGCAGCATCGCCTCGGGAACGAGCGCGCTCCACGGATACGCGCCGACGACGAGGAACGACAATGCGAGCAGCGGGCCCGAGTACCACGCGCCGCGCGGCTCCGTTGCGTACGGGAAGAACGGCGCGTGCGCGACGAACGGCGCGCCATAACGCTGGATCATGGCGCCGTACCAGGGAATCGCGAGGCCGAGCATGACGCACGCGCCGGCGCCGATGCGCGCGTCGCGTAGCGCCTCCGGGCGGCGTGCGAGCGTCGCGAACAGCCACAGCCCGCCGAGCGGCCACAGCGCGGGCAGCGGGCCGGCCGTCACGAGCGCGGCGCCGAGCGCGCCGTACGCGACGACGAGCCGCAAGTCGCGGCCTTCACGGCGCCCGAACAGCGCGTCCGCGAGTCCGGCCGCGCCCGCCCAACCGAGCAGCGTGCCGAGCACCTGCGTGCCGTCCGTGCGCGCCGCGAGCGGCAACGCGACCATGCTGACGAGCACGCCGGCCGCGCACCAGCCGGCACGCGCGCCAAAGTGCCGCGCGCCGATCGACGCCGTCAGCAGCAGCAGCGCGAGCGCCATGGCGGCGCGCACTTCGCGGGAGCGCTCCGCGCTCCCGTGCGACCACGACGCCGCGAGGATCTCGGGCGCGTACGCGAGCACCGGCTTCTCGAACCACGCGTCGCCGACCCACACGGGCGTCAGCGGCTCGCGGCGCTGGATCATTTCGCGCGCGACGCCCGCGTCGCGCGCTTCGCGCACGTCCGTGAAGCCGACGCGGCCGGGGCCCGCGAACAGCACGGCGAAGCACAGGATCACGAACAGCAGCGGAGCCGGGCGCATGACGCGCCACCTTAGCAGAGCGCGGGCCGCGGCCGCCGCGCGCGGCCACACGCGCGTTGCCGCGTCCGCGCGTCGCGGGCGGGCGGCGCGCGGGAGCGCGCCCTCTAGTCCGTGATCCCGCCCATGGACTGCAGTCCCGCGTACGTGCGATCGACGCGCAGTGACCCGCGGCGCGCGAGCTCCGCGAGCGCGTGCAGCATCGCGCCCTGGCGGCGCATGCGCGCGATGTTCCCGGCGAGGCCTTCCGGCCGATCGTGCTTCAGCCACAGCGGGCCGTACCCGGCCGCAAGCGCGTCTGCCGTGCGTTCGAGCGCGTCGAGCTCGCGCGCGACCTGTTCGCGCGGTGCGGGTGCGAGTTGTGCGGCCGTTCCGTTTCCGAGGCGCCGACCGATGTCGCCGAGCGTGAGTTCGCGCTCCGCGATGTACGCGTAGCGTTGCGCCGCGTGGCGCGCCGCGGCCACGTGCTCGCGCTCGAAGCGGACGCGCGGCTCCGCCGCGTCGAGGTCGCGCTGGACTTCGCGCATGTCGGAACGCAACGCCTTCATGCGCGCGACCCAGCGCGGCGATCGCGCGCGCACCGCGAGGCGGCGGTGGTACAGGCGTCCGTTCCAGCCGACGGCGTCGAACGTCTGCCCGCCGAGCAGCGTCTCGGCGCGCGCCAGCTCCGGCGAATCGGCGCCGTACTGCGCCACGACGAAGCGGTCGAGGAACGCGTCCGCTTCCGGCGCGACCGGCTCCCACGACGCCGCGGCCGCGAACGCGTAGCCTGCCCAGTTGTTGTCGCGCAGGTTCTCGGCGCCGTCGTCCTCCCACGCCGCCGCGACACAGCCCAGCGCGCCCGCCCGCTTGCCGGCGTCCGCCGCGGTCGCGACGTTGCGCAGCGCGGACGCCCAGTTCGGGTAGAACGTGCGCCACGTCCACAGGCCCGGGCTCACCATCACGTCGCGAAAGCCCTGTTGCGCAAGCCGGCCGAGGCTCGGGAACGAATCCTGCGGATCGTAGTGCCAGTCCACGACGACGACGTCGCGCGACAGGTCGCGCGCCGCCTCCGGGCGCTCCAGCATCACGTCGCTGTAGACGAGCGCGCGGCAGCCGAAGCGCTCGTGCACGTGCGCCGCGACGTGCCCGAGATAGCGGCCGTACGTGCGCAGACCGCCGTCGGTCGCGCTCGCGCTCGCGCCGAAGGCGGGTGCGGGCGGCTGCCATTCGTCGCCGCCGATGTGGAAGAACGGGCCGCGCGTGACGTCCGCGATTTCGTCGACGAGCGACTCGACGAAACGCAACGTGCGCGGATCGCCGGCCGCGAACGCGCCGGGGACGGAAGCGTCCGCCGCGTCCGGGGCGGGCGGCCGGCCGAACCACGCGCGCGCCGCCCGCTGCAGCGCGGCCCACGGGCCCGCATCCGTTCCGTCCGTGCGCGGCGCCTCCGCGAACGCGCGATGCTCCTCCGCGCTCAGGAAGCGATCCTGGTGCGCGAGCGTCTCGAAGATCGGGCTCACGACGACGTGGTAGCGCCGGCCCTCGGCGACGATCTGCGCGAGCTCGTCACGCGTGAGCGCGCCGCGCGCCGCGCCCGACGTCGTGGTGTGCTCGAAGCGGAACATGTCCTCGATGTACAGCTGGTACAGGTTGATCTTGTAGTACGCGAGCTGCCGGACGATCCGCTGGAAGTCCTCGAGCGTGGACACCTGCCCGCGACTGATGTCGTCGGAGACGCCGCGCCACTCGAGTGCCGGCGCGTCCGTGAGGCGCACGCACGGCAAGACGCCGTCGCGATGCGCGCGCATCATCTGGCGCAGCGTCTGGACGGCGTAGAAGCGCCCCGTCGCCGTCGCGGCTTCGATGCGCACGTGGTCCGGCGTGATCTCGAGGCGGTAGCCCTGCTCCGCGAACAGCCGCGACGCGCCGGCCGGCGGCGCGCTCGCGCGCAGCTCGATCGTGCGCGCGCGCGTGTGGACGGGCGCCACGCGCCACGTCCAGCCGTAGCACGCTTCGGCCTCTTCGCGCAGCAACCGCGCGGCCAGGACGTCGTCCGAATCGCCCGGCGTAGAGACCGTCCACGAGCGCGCGAGCGCGGCCGCCCCCGGCAACACCACGCGGTGGAGCGGCACGGGCACGAGCGCCGGAGCCGGGCCGGCGGCCCGTGCGGGACCGAACACGGCGAGCGACGCCAGGCACGCGAGCGACGCCGCGCCCGCGATGCTGCCACGCCGGTGCAGGACAGGAGACCAGGTCATGATCTCCAGTCATCGGCAGGAAAGGCGGCCGCGATCAGCGCCGGATGACGGAGCGCCGTGGGCGGACCGTCCGGGAGCCGTCCGACGCCGATCGCGCACAGGAGCCGGGCGCGGGCCGCCACCCGTGGGGGGTGGGTGGCGGCGCCGCGGCCCGTGAAAACGGTGGAGGCGGGAATCGAGCCGGCCATTCCGGTCGCGATCCGGGCTCCGAGGGGCCTCTGCCGTGCTGCGATGAGTTCACGGCGAAGGGTCCGTGCCCGGTGCCAACCTGGAGACCAGCGGTGTACGCCCTTCCCGCCTCCCCGCGAAACGTAGAAGGTCGCACGGAGGCAACGGGCCTCGAGGGGACGAGCCTCGAGACCCTCCGGGCACGGCTATCTCAATTGCACGCAGCGGCCGACCAGGAACTCGCTCCCCAGCCGCGCTCCGCTGCCATTCACGAACTGGAGCGTCACGCGAGGCGTGCCGCCGACGCCGCCGCGCACCATCCGCTCACCGAACGGGATGCTTTCGCCGGGCGCGAGCAGCGGAATCTCGACGCCTTCCGTCGGCGCCGCGTTCTTCGGCGACCTGCCCTTCGGCAGCAGCAGTACGCGCGCCGTGATGTGATCGAGGAAGCTCACCTCGCCGTCCAGCGCAAGGCCGGGACCGCCGCGCAATTCGCAGTCCTGCGCCTTCACCCACACGACCGCCTGGCACGGCGTGTGGAATTCGGACCGCATCTTGAACGGTCCGGCCTTCCAGTGGCCGAGCAGGATCTCGGTCGTGAGCGGCTGGACGTTCGAGTCACGCAGCTGGATCCACACGCCGCTCGCGCCTCGCGGGCGCGGCGCGACCGCCTCGCGCTCGACGCTCAGCTTCTCGCGCGCCTCGACGAGCACGGATTCCGCCGTGCCCGACGTCGTGTATGGGTGCAGGCCGCCGCCCGCGTTCTGGAAGCGCAGCACGGACCCGAGGCCATCCACGTAGAAGTCGCCGAGGAGGCGCAGGATCAGGCCGTTCGTGTCGGGCGCCTCGCGGATCGACAGCATCAGGTGCACGTCGAGCCGCATCGGCAGGTGCATATTGATTCGACGCTCGGTGTGAGCGATGTGTCTTCCATTCGCGTCAGGCGGGACGAATGCCGCGAACCCGCCAGTCATTCCATTTCGACCCACTGGGCACCTCCAAGGGACCGGCCTGTTCGCGCGGCGCTCCACCGCCGGGAGCTGCAGGGACCGCGCGGCGGCCTCGCCCCGCACCAGGCAAGGCATTCTTGGTGGGTTTGGAGGAGGTGGCGCGAACCCTTTCTTAGAGGGCGCGCTCCTTCTCGTGTTGCGCGAGGTGCCTGGCCGCGAGGCTCCCTCGTGCCGCGAGCCTCCTCCTCCCACCGCACAGAGCATGCGTGCGCAGGCCCAGGTCCGGCCATGCGGGAGTGTCCGGGTTTCCGTGTGGGGGAAATCCCCGAGGGGCGCGCGCGCGCCCGCGGCTCAGGGCTGCGTGAGGCCGTTGCGCAGCGCGTAGCGGACGAGGCCCGCCATGTCGTGGATGTCGAGCTTGCGCATGATGGCGCCGCGATGCGTCTCGGCGGTCTTCGCGCTGATGCCGAGCGTCGCCGCGACGGCCTTCGTGGGTTGCCCCTCGGCGACGAGTTGCAGCACCTGCCGTTCGCGCGGCGTCAGCGGATCCTTCGGCGTCGCGCCGCCGTTGCGCACGGCTTCGACCACGGCGCGCGACACGCGCGGACTCAAGTAGGCGCGCCCTTCCTTCACTTCGTTCAGGGCGCGGATCAGGTCCTCGGTCGCTTCGCTCTTCAGCACGTAGCCGAGCACGCCCGAACGCAGCGCCTCGGTCACGTACGCTTCGTCCGCGTGCATGGTCAGCAGGACGACTCGGATCTCGGGCGCGACCTTCTTCAGCTCCGCCGCGGTAGCGAGGCCGTTCTGCATGGGCATGCCGATGTCCAGCACGGCGACGTCGGGGGCGAGTTCGCGCGCCATGCGCACGGCGTCGAGGCCGTTGTTCGCGACCCCGACGACCTGGAAGCCGGCGCGCTCGAGGAGCTGCCGGAGCGAGTCGCGCAGGACGCGGTGGTCGTCAGCGAGCAGCAGCCGAAGCGGCATGGGGAGCCCCCAGGGGGATGAGGACGGACAATTCGGCGCCACCGCCCGGGCGCGCCGCGATCTCGAGCCGGCCACGGATCCCGGCGGCGCGTTCGCGCATGCCGCGCAGACCGAGCCCGCGGCGCGCGGCTTCCCACGCGTCGAAGCCCACCCCGTCGTCACGCACGGAGCAGCACAGCCCGCCCTCGTGCGGCTCGAGGCGAATCACGACGTGCCGGGCGCGCGCGTGGCGCGCCACGTTGAACAGCGCTTCGTGGACGATGCGATACAGCGCCAGCTCGACGTCGCCCGGCAGCCGGGTCTCCCACGCCGTCTCGATGCGGATGTCGAGTCCATGGCGCCGCGCGAAGCCGTCCGCGACGGCGCGCAGCGCGGGCGCGAGCCCGAGGTCGTCCAGCAGCGCGGGGCGCAGTTCGTGCGAAATGCGGCGCAGATGATCTTCGAGCTCCAGCAACAGCCGTGTCGCGCGCGCCGCCGGCTCGCGCGCCGCGTTCGGCAACGCGCGCCGCGTCTCGTCGAGCGCGAGCCGGGCCGCGGCCACGTGCTGCACCGCGGAATCGTGCAGGTCCTGGGCGACGCGCCGCACTTCGTGCTCGCGCGTGTCGCTCATGCGGCGCAGGGTGTCCGCGCTGTCCCTCGCGCCGCGGTGTGCGAGATCGAACGGCGACAACGCTTCGAGTAGGAATGCACCGGCCGCTTCGACGAGCCCTTCGCGCTCGCCGGGCGTCGCGGCGCGTTCGAACTCCTCGAGCAGCGTCTGCTGGATCGCGGCGACGAACGGTGTGATCCCGGAATCGTCGTCGAGCGCGCGCCGCCCCAACTCGTACGCGTCGTGCAGCGCGGCTTCACCGCGACGTTCGACGTACTCGCGAAACACGCGCCGGCAACGGACGCTGAGATCCTCGGGGCTCATGCCGCCTCCCCGCGGATGTCGGCCACCACCACGAGCGCGTCGTCCGCGCCCGTGCCGTGGCGCTCCAGGATGCGGCGCGCCGTCTCTTCCGGGGTGCCCGCCGGCGCCGGCACGTCGGGGAAGCCGCGCGCGACGCCGTCCGTGGCCAGGACCAGCGTGTCGCCCGGCGCGACGCTCAGGGTTCGCGCCACGAGGGGCGGCAAGTGGCGCCCGACGATGCCACGCGCCGTGAACAGCGTCTCGACGCGGGGCCGCGCGGCGTGATTCGCGCGCCACAGGATCGCGTTCACGTCGCCGACGCCGACCCAATCCATGCGCCGTGCCGCTTCTTCGAAGACCGCGAGCGCGAGCACGACGCCGCGGGTGCCGCGCAGCTGCCGGTGGCAGTGCTCGACGAGGCGGATCGGCGTCTCGTGCACGTCGCGGGCGATCGTGCGCAGCGCGGCGTGCGAGGCGGCCGCCGCGTCGTGCCCGCGCCCCAGACCGTCGACGACCGCGACGAGCGTGCGCTCGGGATGGGTCAGCACCACGTATCCGTCGCCGGACGGGCCATCCGCGGCCAGCGGCCGCGACGCCGCGCCCCACGCGATCAGCGTACCGAGCGTTCGATCCATTTTCTCACCCGCACCCGCGTGCCTGCGCCGCTCTGCGACTCGATGTGAAAGTCGTCCATGAGCCGGCGTACGCCGGGCAGCCCGAGGCCGAGCCGGCCCGACGTCGAGAAGCCGTCCTGGATGGCCTGACTGATGTCCGCGATGCCCGGGCCCTCGTCCTCCGCGACGATCACCATGCCGCAGCGGTTCGCGTTCTCGACGCCCTGCAACAGCACGGTGCCGCTGCGCGCGTACATCAGGATGTTCCGCGCCAGCTCCGAGATCGCGGTCGCGACCAGCGTCGCGTGGGCCGACGAGAAGCCCAGGCGCAGCGCGAGCTGCCGGCCGTTCTGGCGCGCGGTCACGATGTCGGTCTCGGACCGGATCGGCACGAGGGTCTCCTCCGCGACGAGGGGTTCGCCCATCAGCGGCTCGCGGTCTTCACTTGGTGCTCGAGGTGCGACAGTCCCTCTTCGAGGTCCAGCGACGTGATCACGCCTTCGAGGGACAGACCCATGTGCGCCATCGCGAACGCGACCTCGGGCTGGATGCCCACGATCACGGTCTTCGCGCCGCGCAGGCGGATCATGTCGGCGATGTCGCGCAACGTGCCGGTCGCGAACGAGTCCATCACGTCCAGCGCCGTGACGTCGACGATCACGCCACGGGCGCGCAACCGGCCGACTTTCTCGACCAGTGCGTCCCGCAGCTGGATCAGGTCCGCGTCCGTCAGCGCGTCCTGGATCGACGCGATCAGGTACGGACCCTGCTTCAGAATGGGTACTTCCATAGGGCCGGCTCCTGGAATTGCCGCGACGCGACCGCGCGGCCCTACACGATCTGACCTTCGCCCGCCGGCACGACCTTGTACCCGAGCAGACGTTCGGCCTCTTCGATGCCTCCCTGCAGATCGCCCACGGTGTTCATCTTGCCGAGGTCGACGCCGATGTTGACGAGCGTCTGCGCAATCTCGGGCGACAATCCCGTGACGATGACGATGGCGCCGAGCAGCCGCGCCGATTCGACGGTGAGCACGAGGTGATTCGCGACGTTCGCGTCCATCGCGGCGACGCCCGTGATGTCGATGACGACGACCTTGGCGCGGTTCGCGCGGATCGCGCGCAGCAACTGCTCCGTGAGCTGGCGCGCCCGCAGTGGATCGATGAGGCCGATGATGGGAAGGATGAGCAGCCGTTCGCGCACCTGCAGCACGGGCGTGGACAGCTCACGGATCGCTTCCTGCTGCTCGCGGATGACGCGCTCGCGTTCACGCACGAAGCCGACGGCCACGGTGATCGCGATCGAGTTCGCGGCGGGCTCGTACGCGTCGAGCACGCGCGCGAGGAGCGCGGAGTCCGTGTGGTATTTCGCGAACAGCGAGCGCGCCAGCACGTCGCGCAGCAGCAGCACGATGCCGACGACTTCGTTCGTGTCGACGCCGCGCGGGATGATGCGCTCGGACAGGTTCTGCGCGTAGCGTTCGAGCGCTTCCAGCGTGCGCGTCTCGAGCGCCTCGACGTAGCTGTCGTAGACGGACGTGGCTTCGGCGAAGATCTCGTCGCGCGACATCGCGGTGAGCAGCTTCGCCTCGGTGATGCGCCGGACCCACTCCTCGCGCAGTTGCGTGCGGTTCTGGGCCAGGTGAGCGACGAGTTCACGCAGCAGCGCACTCGTGGAATCCGCCGACGCGGGGAGGGCGTCGAGCGTCTGGAGGGCATCCATCACAGATCTCCTTTGGTTTCGGCGGCGGCCGATGGGGGACCTCGAGAGAGGTGGTACAACGCCGAAGTTTGAGCCAGCGTTCGCGACCGACGCAAGCGCGTGAACGCAGTATGGGCGCTCGCCACGGGGCGCGCTGTCGGGGATTTCCCTGAGGAACGACGCGGCCCGGCCCGCATGTGCCCCGGCCCGCGAAGTCCGCGGACCCGCCGCCATTGACTGCGCCGCAACGCGTTGGATAGCCTCGGCGGTCCGCCGCATTCACCCGCGCTCTGGGAGGACCTGATGGCCTCGAGAGAAGCACTGCCGCCCGTTCCGGGCACGCAGGGAAATCTGCGTGACTACGACGAGGCGCGCCGGACGTTCGACTGGAAGAGCGTCGAAGCCGCGTTCGAGTGGGCGAAGACCGGCAAGGTCAACATGGCGCACGAGGCCATCGACCGGCACGCGCTGGGCGCGCGCAAGAACAAGCTCGCGCTGCTCTACACCGACGGCCAGCGCGTCGAGCGCTATACGTACGAAGACCTGATGCGCCTGTCGAACCGCTTCGCGAACGCGCTGATCCGCATGGGCGTGACGCGCGGCGACCGCGTGTTCGTATTCCTGCCGCGCGTGCCCGAGACGTACATCGGCATCCTCGGCATCCTGAAAGTCGGCGCGATCCCGAGCCCGTTGTTCGAGGCGTTCATGACCGACGCGGTGCGCGATCGCATGCAGGACGCGGCCGCGGTCGCGCTGCTCACGAACCGCCACCTGCTCGAGCGCGTGCCCGAGGACGACCTGCCCGATCTGAAGCACGTCGTGCTCGTCGGCGGCGGCGGTTCCGAGAGCGGGCGACTCCGCTCGTTCGATCACGAGATGGAGAAGTCCGGCGAGAGCTTCGACACGGTGTGGCTGGACCGCGAAGATCCGCTCATCCTGCACTACACGTCCGGATCGACCGGCAAGCCGAAAGGCGCGCTGCACGTTCAGAACGCGATGATCGGTCACTACCAGACCGGACAGTGGGTGCTGGATCTCAAGGAGACGGACACGTACTGGTGCACGGCCGACCCCGGCTGGGTCACGGGCACGTCGTACGGCATCTTCGCGCCGTGGCTGAACGGCGCCACGAACGTGATCCGCGGCGGGCGCTTCGACGCGGCCGACTGGTACGAGACGATCCAGAAGCACCGCATCACCGTGTGGTACTCCGCGCCGACCGCGTTCCGCATGCTGATGGCCGCCGGCGAGCAACTCGTCGAGAAGTACGACCTCACGTCGCTGCGCCACGTGCTGTCGGTCGGCGAGCCGCTGAACCCCGAAGTCGTGCGCTGGGGCTGGCGCGTGTACAAGCGGCGCATCCACGACAACTGGTGGATGACCGAGACCGGCCACCAGCTGATCTCGAACTACCCGTGCATGGAGATGCGCCCGGGCTCCATGGGCAAACCGATCCCCGGCGTCGAGGCCGCGATCCTCGACGAGAACGGCAAGCCGGTCCCGCCGAACACGCTCGGCCTCCTGTGCATCAAGGCCGGATGGCCGGGCATGATGCGCCAGATCTGGCGCAATCCCGCGAAGTACGACGAGTACTTCAAATTCCCCGGCTACTACTTCAGCGGCGACACGTCGTACGTCGACGAGGACGGGTATTTCTGGTTCCAGGGGCGCGCCGACGACGTGATCAACACGGCCGGCGAGCGTGTCGGACCGTTCGAGGTCGAGAGCGCGCTCGTCTCGCATCCGGCCGTCGCGGAGGCCGGCGTGATCGGCAAGCCGGACGAACTGCGCGGGCACATCGTAAAAGCGTTCATCTCGCTGCGCGCCGGATTCGAGCCGAGCGAAGAACTCAAGAAGGACATCGCCGCGCACGTGAAGAAGAACCTCGCCGGCCACGCCGCGCCGCGCGAGATCGAGTTCCGCGACAAGCTGCCGAAGACCCGCTCTGGGAAGATCATGCGCCGCGTGCTCAAGGCCTGGGACCTGGGACTGCCGACCGGCGACCTGAGCACCATGGAGGATTGAGGGGACACCCGTCGCGTTGCACGGCCGCCCGGAAGCGGCCGCCTCCCTCACCGAGGAATTGCGCCAGGACCTGCGCGCGCGCATGACGCCGCGCGCCGGGACTCGCGCCGCGAATGGAAGAAAAGCGGCATTGGGACGACGTCTACTCCCGTCGCTCGCCTGAGCAGGCGAGCTGGTATCAACCGCACCTCGAGCGCTCGCTCCGCTTCATCGAGGATGCCCAACTGTCGCCCGACGCCGCGATCCTCGATGTCGGAGGCGGCGCTTCGACGCTCGTCGACGATCTGCTCGACCGCGGTTTTCGGGACGTGACCGTTCTCGACGTGTCGGCTCGCGCGATCGCGAGCGCTCAGGACAGGCTCGGCGCACGCGCGTCGCTCGTGCACTGGCTGCAGGCCGACATCACGACCGTCCGGCTGGAGGAACGGCGCGTCGACTTCTGGCACGACCGCGCCGTGTTCCACTTCCTCGTGGAGCCGGAGGCGCGCCGGCG
>Ga0310810_10001654_pt1 | contig 23577 bp, 17 predicted proteins | sample NCmetagenome_FD_207641 | JGI IMG/M metagenome (GOLD analysis project Ga0310810, IMG submission 207641) | Soil microbial communities from experimental microcosm in Duke University, North Carolina, United States - NC | ecosystem: Engineered > Artificial ecosystem > Soil microcosm > Unclassified ... | reverse complement strand
TGAACATCGCCTCGAGCTGATCCGCCGGCTTGAGCTGAGTGCCCTGGCCCATCCCCATCGCAAACAGGTCGAACGGCGCGCTGACCGCGCCCGGGATGTGCCCGAGTTTCTGCGGAGGACCATCCCCTCGCATCGTCATGGGGATGCCGTCGTAGAAAGTCCTCGCGCGCGCATCCACGATGGCGAAGCCTGGAGCGTGCTCGTGCGCGCGGACGAAATCGGCGTCCACGATCACGGGCCGCAGCTTGAGCGGGGAGAGCGAGCCGGCCTTGACGACCGGCATGTCCTTCGACAGGGGACGTCCGGCGTCGGTCCAGCCTTTCAGGCCGCCGTCGAGCCACGTCACGTTCGCAAGACCGGCGTAGTCCAGCGTAAGGACGATGCGCGTCGAGGGAGACCAGTAATTGTCGGCGGCCACGACCACGACGCGCGACCGATCGGAGATGCCGAGCGCCTCCAGCTGCTGCCGGAGTGCATCGGCCGGGAGCATTTCCAGCGTCAGCGGATCCGCGCGCTCGTGGCCCGCGGAGAGGGCCCCGGCGTCGAAGTTGACGAGACGCGCGCCGGGAATGTGCCCGTTGTCGTAAGTCTCCTTGCGGCCAACCTGGAGCACGACGAGGTCGCTGTCGTCGATGTGCTCGACGAGCCACGCCGGTGTCACGAGCAGTCTGTCGCGCGTTGAGCCGTTGGCGACCTGCGCGACAGAAAGGGAGGGAGCGGCGAAGCAGCCCGCGAGGGCGGCGGCGACGAGCGCGCGAATCATTCCGGAGGCCTCCTGTAGATCATCGACAAGATACCGCTGCTCTTGTAGAACGTCAAGGGGAGGCAGGAAGTTCCGTGCAACTCCCAACGCCCAAAGCCCAACGTGCCAGCCCCGGCTCCCAACTCCAAGTTGTTCTGGTACAATCGGATGGATACGGATGCGCCGGATCGCGGTCCGGACCCTGTGCAAGCGCAGCCTACGAACCGCGTCAGGGCCGGAAGGCAGCAGCGCTAAGTAGATCCTGCGCTGTGCCGCAGGTCCTCCGGATCGCGGTCGGGCGCATTTGTGATCCGGGGGACTTTGTCCCCCGGATCCCCTTACACGCTCGCCGCTTCGCCGGCTCGCTCCGTTCGCGTGGCTCACTCGCTGCTCGCGTTCGCGGCCGCAGGTGCGTAGTACACTTACTGGTCGAATTCTCCTACCGCGAATGGCCTACCAAGTCCTCGCCAGAAAATGGCGCCCCCAGCGATTCGATGACGTCATCGGGCAGCGCGGCGTCACGCAGACGCTGCGCAACGCGATCGGCGCGAACCGCATCGCGCAGTCGTTCGTTTTCTCGGGCCCGCGGGGCGTCGGAAAGACCACCACCGCCCGCATTCTCGCGCGCGCGCTGAACTGCGAGAAGGGGCCGACCGCCGATCCGTGCGGCGTGTGCGACGCCTGCGTCGAGATCGCCCAGGGACGCGACATGGACGTCCTGGAGATCGACGCCGCGACCAACACCCAGGTCGACAAGGTGCGCGAGGTGATCATCGCCGGCCTCGGCATGGCGCCCGTGCGGAACCGCTACAAGATCTTCATCATCGACGAGGTCCACCGCCTCTCGAACCAGGCGTTCGACGCGCTCCTCAAATCCATCGAAGAGCCGCCGCCGCACGTGGTCTTCATGATGGCGACGACGGAGATCGAGAAGGTGCCGGCGACGATTCAATCGCGGTCGCAGGTGTTCGAGCTGAAGACGATCGGCCTCAAGGCCATCGCCGATCAGCTGCGCCGCATCGCGGACGCCGAGAAGATCCAGGTCGGCGACGCAGCGCTGATGCTGATCGCGAGGGCCGGCGACGGCAGCATGCGCGACGCGCAGAGCGCGTTCGATCAGGTCATCGCGTTTGCGGGAACGTCGATCGCCGCCGATGACGTCGCGGCGGTCCTCGGCCTCGTCCGCCGCGATCTGCTCATCCAGATGGCCGACGCCGTCGCGCGGGAGGACGGATCGGCCGTTTTCGACCTCGCGAACCAGGCCGTGGAATCCGGCTACGACCTCCGGCTCGTCATTCGGGAGCTGGCCCGGCTCACCCGCGATCTGCTCGTGCTGTCGATCGATCCCGCGCGCGCATCGGATCCGGAAATCGCGGCGGATGCCGAGCGTCAGCCGCTGCTCGATCTCTCCCGCCGCTTTTCCCGTGAAGACCTGATGCGGGCCTTCGACGTGCTGACGAAAGCGGAGTACGACATCAAAGGCTCGATGCAGCCGCGGTATCACGTCGAGATGGCGCTTCTGCGCTGGATCCATCTGCGCAGGCTGACGCCGCTGGCCGATCTGATCCAGCAGGTGCAGGGCGCGGCCCCGGCGCCCTCCTCGCGGCCCGCGGCGTCCCGAGGCGCGCCCGACCTTCCGCCTTCGCGTGAGGCGCCGGGCGTTGGCGGTACATCACGCGCCGCGACGGTCAAGGCCGTCGAAGCCCGGCGGCCGCCTTCGGCGGCAACCGCGGGTTCTCTCCCCGCAGGCGGAGCTGCCGCGCCGCCGGGCGATCTGAAGGAGGCGTTCCTCGCGGAAATCCGCCGGGCGAAGAAGTTCTTTCACGGCACGGTCGTCGCGCAGGCGCAGCGGATCGATCTCGACGGCGACCGGTTCGTGTTCGTGTTCGGGCCGCAGCATCGCGCGCTGCGGCTGCAGCTCGAACAGAACCGGCCGTGGCTCGAATCGACGGCGACCGAGCTGGCCGGACGGAAGATGACGGTGGCCGCTGCGGAAGGTCCGCCTTCGTCGGCGAAGGCCGACTTCGTCGAGACGACCGCGGCCCAGACGCCGAAGCCGGCCGTTGTCGGCGGCGATCCGGATCGCAGACAGGAACTGAAGGAACGCGCGATGTCCGACACCGGCGTGCAGACGATGCTCGACGTCTTTGCGGCGGAAATCAAAGACATCGAAGAGATGTAGTGGCTCACACATGAACATTCAGCAGATGATGAAGCAGGCCCAGCAGATGCAGGAGCGCCTGCAGAAGCAGATGGCCGAGATGAAGATCGAGGCCACGGCGGGCGGCGGCATGGTGACCGTCGTCATGAACGGCTCGAAGCAGGTGCTGTCGATCAAGATCGATCCCGAGGCGGTCTCGAAAGACGACGTGGAGATGCTGCAGGATCTCATCCTCGCGGCGATCAACGACGCGCAGCGGAAGGTCGACGATACGATGCAGAAGCAGATGAGCGGGTTGATGGGCGGCATGAAGATCCCAGGCATGTTTTGATAGTAATGAATCGACCCGATCCCCTCTCGAAGCTGATCGAGCAGCTTCAACGCCTCCCCGGCATTGGCGCGAAGAGCGCCCAGCGGCTCGCCTTTCACGTGCTGAAGACCCCGCGCGAGGAGATCGACCGTCTGTCCGACGCGATGCGCGAGGTGAAGGACCGCGTCACGTACTGCTCGATCTGCAGCAACATCACCGACGTCGACCCGTGTTTTTTCTGCACGCATCCCGGCCGCGACCGCAAGGTCATCTGTGTCGTGGAAGAACCGGAAAACGTGACCGCCGTCGAGAAGACGCGCGACTTCAAGGGCGTGTACCACGTTCTGATGGGCGCGCTGTCGCCTCTGCAGGGAGTCGGTCCCGACGATCTGAAGGTCAAGGAGCTGCTCGCCCGAGTGGGGAACGGCGACGTGGCAGAGGTCATCCTCGCGACCAACCCGAACGTGGAAGGGGAAGCGACGGCGATTTATCTCGCCAAGCTGCTGAAGCCGCTCGGCGTCCGGGTGACGCGGATCGCGATGGGCGTCCCCGTCGGGAGCGATCTGGAATACGCCGACGAATTCACGATGCACAAAGCGATGGAGGGCCGCCGCGAAGTCTAGTCGTGTTCCGTTCGTCTGGCTCGCTCGCTGTCGCTCGTTCCCGTCCTGATTTGTGAGATACGTTCTAGTCTGGATGTGCCTCCCGCCCGGTTGAGACTCCCGCACGAACGAGAAGGATTCCCCCGACCGCCGCCCAGAACAGGACGCGGACACGGCGGATGATGGCGAGAGAGAGGCCGGTCTGGGCGGAAAGGCCGATGATGCGGGCGAAACCCACGGTGCCTGCCTCGTCGACGCCGAGCCGCAGCGGAACGAACTTGAAGACGACTGTGATGAGCCGGTTCGCCGTTTCGAGGATGAACGCGGTGAGCACGGACGGCGCCGAGCCGTTGAGCATCCAGAGCGTCGCGTAGACCTCCGCGACGCCAAGCGCGTGAAACCCGATCTCCGCCGCGGCAATGCCCGGCAGCGACGCGCGGCGGCGTGATGCGAACGTATAGATCTGCGATTCGAGATCGCGGATGCGGGTCGCGTGTTTCCTGAGCGGGGGCGCCAGTCCGAGCGCGCGGCTGATGAGCGCCGGCTGCCGCCAGAGCAGCCAGAGCGCGATGCCGAACAGCAGCAGCGTCGCCGCGACCGCGACCTCGCCGATGCCGCGCATCGCCGCGCCCGCACGATCCGCCGGCAGTTCGTATCGAAGGAGGAGGGCGATCATCCCGCCGGCAATCATCGCGGCCGCCGAGAGCGTGTAGAGCACGTTCTCGATCGCCAGCGCCGCGACGGCGGGTCCCAGCGCGACGCGGCCGCGCACGAAGGCGGCTTTCGCCGGCTCGCCGACGATTGGGCCGAGCGGCGTGAGGTTGCCGATCGCGTCGCCGCAGACGACGGCCGCGAAGGCCGCGCCGGCCCCGAGCGTGTGCGGCGGCTCGAGGCACATTCGCCAGGCGATCGCCCGCAGGAAAAAACGCACCCCGCCGATCGCGATGATCAGCGCGATGCCCCAGCCGACTTGGCGGACGTCGGCCGCGATCTCCGCCGGTCCAACGGCGAGCACGACCCACACGAGCAGCGCCGTGCCCGCGCACGCGGTGACGATGCCGGCCGGGCTGATGCGGAAGCGAAAGGCGGGAGTCTGGACCGGGGATCCTGGCATCTGCTCCGGACTATAATCGCAGGTTCATGCTTCCGGCGTCGTTCCAGACACCCGCCGCCGTCGTCCTGCTCGTGGGCGGCGTCATCGCCTGCTTCGCCGGCTATCGCGTCTTCCGCGTCGTCCTGGGCATTTACGGTTTCATTCTCGGCGCCCTGCTGGCGAGCGGACTGGTGGGCACGGAACACTCCGTCTGGATGATCGTCGCGGCGCTCGTCGGCGGCGTCGTCGGCTCACTGCTGCTGATCGCGGCCTACTTCGTCGGTGTCGCGCTGCTCGGCGCCGGCATCGGGGCGTTGGCGGTGAGCCTCATCTGGGCGTCCCTCGGCCGAGAGCCGGGCGCGCTGGTCGTGATTTTCTTCGCGATCGCCGGCGCGGTCGGCGCGCTGGCGCTGCAGCGATACGTGATCATCGGCGCCACCGCATTCGGCGGCGCCTGGACGATCGTCGTCGGCGGCCTCGCGCTGACCGGCCATCGGGTGGGAGTCGATGCGGCGGCGCGAAACAACGTCTGGCTCGCGTATCCGATGAATCCCGCGCCAGGCAATTACTGGATTCTGCTCGTCTGGCTCGCGCTGGCGCTGACCGGCGTCATGGTGCAGCTGCGCGTGACGGCGAAGGGCAGGAAATAACTCGGAGGATCAATGGCGACTTTTTCGCGCAGTGTGACCGTCAACTGGGAAGGCTCGATCATGGAGGGCAAGGGCACGGCGAAAGCCGGCAGCGGCGCGTTCACCCTGCCCGTGACGTTTCCGGCGCGTATCGGGGAGCCGAACGGCATGACGAGCCCCGAGGAGCTGATCGCCGCGGCCCATGCCGCGTGCTTCGCGATGGCCCTCAACGCGACCGTGGGCCGCAAGAACGGCCAGATTGCGAAGACAGATGTGACCGCGACGGTGAGCGCCGACAAGGGGGACGCAGGCATCAAGATCACGACGTCGAAGCTGACCGTCGTGGCCCACGGGCTCACCGGCATTCCGAAGGAGCAGTTCGCGGACGTCGCGCGCGAGGCGGAAGGGAAGTGTCCCGTGTCGAACGCGCTGCGCGGGTCGCTGCAGATCCAGCTCGACGCCAAGGCGGTCTAGCGCGCAATCGCATAGAGATACCTGTATCCCCGCAGGTAGATCTCGTTGTCCACGAGCGCTGGCGACGCGTCGAAGCCGTCGTCCAGCGCATTCTTCGCCAGCACCTCGAACGACGGGCCGTGCTTGATCACGAGCGTCGTGCCCTCGCGGCCCGCGATGTACACGCGTCCCTGCGCGCCGACGGGCGAGGCGAACACATTCGGCACGCCGTCGAGGCGCTGGAGCTGATAATGCGGCTTGCCGGTCTTCGCGTCATACGCGGACAGCAGACCTGAATTCGACTTCAGGAGATAGATGATGCCGTCGTAGAGCAGCGGCGAGGGCACGTACGGCGTGTCGTGATCCAGCGACCACACGATCGCGCTGGTCCCGGTGATGTCGCCCCTGGCGTCGGCGAGCCGGATCGCCCGTAGGCTGCTCCCGCGAAAGCCGCTCGTCGCGAACACGAGTCCGTCCCCGTAGACGGGAGACGGAATGGGGTTCATCGTGAGTCCCGGTCCCTCCCACACGATTTTGCCGCTTTCGAGATCGTAGCTGCGCACCTTGTTCATGCCGCTGGTGATCACCTGCGCGCGCCCATCCTGCTCGGCGACCAGCGGCGTCGCCCACGTATCGATCTCCTGGCGTTCGGAGCGCCACAGTTCCTTGCCGCTGTCCGCGTCGAGCGCGACGATGAAGGACGGACCCTGGTGGTCCCAGACGATTACCAGACGATTGGCGTAGAGCACGGGCGTGCAGCCTTCGCCGAATTCCATCCGCATCCGCTTGTCGCCGAGATCCTTTTCCCAGAGCGGCGTGCCGTCCATGTCGTACGCATACAGCCCTTCGGAATCGAAGAACGCGAACACGCGCCTGCCGTCGGTGATGGCGGACGACGAGGCGTACGTGCCGTTTTCCGGGTGCGAGCCCTCGTGCGGCGTCGATTCGCGCGCGACGCGCTGCCAGATGACGTTCCCCGTCTTCCGATCGATCGCGAACACCGTGAATCGATGCGCGATGCGCGGCTGGATGCCCCCGCGCGGCTGATGCGATGGCGCGCCCTCCACGCCGACCGGGACGGCCGACAGGAGAAACAGCCTGTCGCCCCAGACGACCGGCGATGCCGATCCGCGGCCGGGAATCTCGCGCTTCCAGCGGATGTTCTTCGTCTCGCTCCACTCGACGGGCGGATCGGCGGTCCGGGACACGCCCGTGGCGTATGGTCCGCGCCATTGCGGCCAGAACTTCTCGGCCGAGAGAGCGGACGGTCCGGCCTGGACTGAAAGCGACGCCATCGCGAGTACGGCGAGCCATGCCTGTCGCATGCGTGAAGTGTAATATTTCTGCGCGATGGAGATCCGGGTGATCGCGGGCGAAGGGAAGCTTGACGCCGTGGGCGCCGCGGCTCGCGCCTGCGGCATCTCGCGCGCGTTGATTGTGGCGGACACGGGAATTGTCGGCGCGGGCTTCGTCGCGCGGGCGGCGCGCGCGCTCGAGGCGTCGGAAGTGGCGGTTTCGTACTTTCACGAGTTCGGGCCCAACCCCGATACGACGATGGTCGAAGCGGGCCGTGCGCGCGCGGCGGCCGAAGGCGTGGACGGCCTCGTCGCGATCGGGGGCGGCAGCTCGCTCGATTGCGCCAAGGGCATCAACTTCGTGCTGACCAACGGCGGGTCAATGCGCGACTATCGCGGGCACGGCAAGGCGACCAGGCCGATGCTGCCGTCGGTCGGCATTCCCACGACCGCCGGGACGGGCAGCGAGGCGCAATCCTTCGCGATCATCTCCGACGCGGAGACGCACGTGAAGATGGCGTGCGGCGACGACAAGGCCGCGTTTCGCATCGTCATTCTCGATCCCGTCCTGACCGTGTCGCAGCCGCGCGAGGTGACTGCGGTCGCCGGTTACGACGCCATCTCCCACGCGGTCGAGGCGTATGTGACGAAGAGCAGGACGGCCGCGTCGCAGGACCTGGCGTTCGAGGCGTGGGGACTGCTCGGCCGTCACTACGAGCGCGTGCTGCAGGATCCACGCGACATGGCCGCGCGAGGCGCGATGCTGCTTGGCGCGAACCGCGCGGGCGCGGCGATCGAGTTGTCGATGCTCGGCGCGGCGCACGCGTGCGCGAATCCGCTGACGGCGCGCTATGGCACGACCCACGGCGTCGCCGTCGCCGTCATGCTGCCGCACGTCGTGCGCTGGAACGCCGAAGTCGTCGGCGAGCTGTACGCTCTTTTGTGGCCTGCCGGCGATCTGGTGTCGAGGCTCGATCAACTCGCGCGGGCGGCCGGACTGCCGCGGAGTTTGACGGAGCTGGGGGTCTCGAGAGACGACGTCGATGCGCTGGCCGCCGACGCCGCCACGCAATGGACCGGACAGCACAACCCGAGACCGCTCGACGCGCGCGCCGCGCGAGCGTTGTACGAGGCAGCGTTTTCGCCGCCCATCGTCCTCTTTCAGTGACGGTGGGGACGGTGGGGTCAGATCTTGATTTTCGACGGCGCGGCAGCCGTCGAAAATCAAGATCTGACCCCGGTGTCCTCCAGCGGGGACGCTACTCCGGCAGCTGCTCTTGCGTCGGTTCCGGCAGCCAGAAACTGGCCGCGAACCCGATCACGTACGCCGCCGTGCCGACGACCGCAGCCGCATGCGCCAGCCTGATCGGCGCCGTCGCGCCCGGCATCGACGCCACCAGATTCGTCGTGACCAGCGCTGCCGACGTCCCCAGCATGCGCCCGCCCACGTTGGCCGCGAAGCTCTCGCCCGTGCCGCGCAGATACGTCGGATACACGCGCGGCAGGTAATTCCCCCAATAACTGAACTGCGCGATCGTCAGCAGCCCGACGAAGAAAATCCCCCATCGCAGCAGCGACAGACTGCTCGTCGCCGGAAACAGGAACACCAGCGGAAGAAGGATCAGGCCGGGAATCTGGAAAATGTGCAGCAGCCTCCGCCGGCTGACGATGCGGACGGCCAGAAACGCGAGCACGATCCGTCCGATCAGTCCGCCGAATTCCTGGAACGACTGCACCGCCGCCGCAGTCTGCTCCTGCGCGGCCTTCGGCAGGACGCGCACTTCGGCGAGTCCAGGCACGATCCGCGGAACCTGCTGGATCGCGCCGAACGCGGCCGCAAACGCGCACGCCATCATGATGGTCGTGACGACCGTCGTGCGGCTGAACTGCGGCCGGAACAGCTCGCCGAAGCTCGGACGCCTCAACGTGCCAGCCTTCTTCTTCTCACGCCACGCCGGAGACTCCGGCAGGAAAGGCCGGATCACGATCAGAGGAATGGCGGGGACGAGGCCGGACATCAACGTGTACCGCCAGGCCTCGTGCCCGCCACGGACCAGCGGCAGATGATCCGCATACGTGACGACGAGGTAGTAGGCTCCGGTCACCATGACGCCGCCCAGCGATCCGAACGCCTGCGTGTAGCCGACGACCGCTTCACGCTGTTTCGGATTCGAGAAAAGCTCCGCGAGCCACGCCACGGCGGCGACAAACTCGACGCACACGCCGACGAACATGCAGCAGCGCCAGAACAGCAGCTCCCGGACCGTCGTCGAGTAGCCGGCCGCGAGGCCGGCAATCGCGTACAGCAGGATGCTCCAGACCAGCACGCGCCGCCGGCCGAACAGATCCGTCAAGTAGCCGCCGAGCAGCCCGAAGATCCCGCCGGCGACCGCCGGCCAGTAGAACAGATAGCCGACCCACTGGTTGATGCGGGGATCCGCGGGACCCACGCGCAGCAGCTCCATGAGCGCCGGCCGCACGATCAGCGGCAGCATGAGCAGCACGTACGAGTCGAACGCGAATCCGATGGCGGCCGTGACGCAGATCGCCCACTGGACAGGCGTGAGGCGCGCGGCGATGTCGGTCTGTGTGGAAGTCATACGTTGTAGCGCGTCAATGTCGCGGGCGACGGCCGCGCCGCGGGTGTCAGAGATGAGACGACGACCATGAGCAGCGCCGACACGATCGTCATGGGGACGACGGGCAGCAGGCCGAGAACGGTCGTTCCGGAGCCGACACGCGTGATGATCGCAATGCCGCCGAGCGAGAGCACCGGCACGCCGGCGCCGCCGGACGGACCCGGAATCGACGCCTGCAGGATCGCGATGCCGAGGACGGCGGCTCCCGTCCAGAGCGTGACCGCCAGCGCCCCCCAGCGCGTGCTCCGTTTCCAGAACAGCGCTGCGACCAGCAGCGGCGACAGCGCCGAATAGCCGGCGAAAGCATACTGGCTGGCGAGATCGAAGATCGACTGCGGCGCGCTGAGCGCGATCAGATAGGCGACGATCGTCAGCGCGATGACGAAGGCGCGGCCCGTCTGTACCTGCACGGCCTGCCCGAAGCGCGCCTGACCTCCGTAGAAGGCGAACACGTCCTCGGTGAACATCGTCGAAAGCGCCAGGATCTGCGAGTCGCTCGCCATGACGGCCGCCATCACGGCGGCGCCGAGCAGTGACGCCAGCCAGATCGGCGCGTAGCCTTCCACGAGCTTCAGGATCACGTCGTCTCCGCTGGCCTGCGCGCGAAGCTCGGCGCGGCGCGCCGGCGCGAGTCCCGGTCCGGCGGCCGCGAGCGCCGCCCGCGCCTCCACCTTCGTCCTGATCGATGGGAGATCCGTCGCTGTGTTCGCGACCACGCCCAGGAAGACCGATGGCAGCCAGATCGCCAGCATACAGAGCGGATAGAAGATCACCGTCTTCCTGAAATGCGACAGGCGGCGCGCCGTCAGGCAGAAGATGCCGATATGGGGGAAGGCGAGCGACGACAGGGGGATGAACGTATAGCTGAAGAAGTACAAGGGCGACACGCGCTCGCGCGTCAGCAGCGGCGCTGTCGCCGGCGATGCGAGCAGCGTTTCCATCGCGCGGCTGAATCCGCCCATTCCTCGCGCGATCACGGCGACCGCGATCGCGCCGAACGACAGGAAGAGAATCGTCTGGAACGTGTTGACCCACGCCGTGCCGCGCATGCCGCCGAAGAAGACGTACCCCATGACGACGAGCGAAACGACCGCGCCGCCGAGCCAGTACGGCACGAGACCTCCGCTGACCGCGGACAAGGTCGTGCCGCCGCCCATTACGGCGATCACGATGTAGGGGACGAGCAGGACGGCCTGCACGGCGAAGATGACGGTGCCGATGTGGCCGCACTCCCAGCGATCGCGGAACATCTGGACCGGCGTCATGAAGCCGTGGCGCTTGCCGAGCGCCCACAGCCGCGTCCCGATGAAAAAAATCCCGACGGGAATGATGAGCGCGGAGGAGGACGCCATCAGGCCGTACGTGACGATGCCGTTCGAGAAAGCATGGCCCGACGCGCCGAGAATCGAGAACGCGGTCATGTTGGTGCCGAAGAGCGAGAGCAGGAAGACGGCGGGGCCGATCGATCGCCCCGCGAGAAAATAGCCTTCCGCATCAGCCGCGGCGCCCGGTTGTCGCCCGGCGAACAGCCCGATGCCGAGCACGACGGCAAGATACAGAAACACAACCGCGGCGGGTATCATGGCCGCGGACCACGCGGATTACACGAATCGGGCCGCGGACCACGCGGATCACGCGGATCTGGCCGCGGACCACGCGGATTACACAAGTCTGGCCGCGGACCACGCGGATCACGCGGATCTGGCCGCGGACCACGCGGATTACACAAGTCTGGCCGCGGATCACGCGGATCACGCGGATCTGGCCGCAGACCACGCGGATCGGACGGGTCTGGCCGCGGACCACGCGGATCACGCGGATCGGGCCGCGAACCACGCGGATCGACGTCCAGATGTGCGGGCCATCGGTACTTCACGAGCAGCCCCATCAGCGCGGACGCGCCGGCGGTGTAGGCGGCGTGATAGAAGAGCCCGATCGGCAGGAAGCCGAAGACGAGCGGCCGCGCGTCGCGCCAAAACCAGAGATCCTGGTGCAGGAAGTACACGAGCGCGAGCAGAAGCGCCACGAGCAAGGACGCTATACTACGATTTCATGCCCGCCTCGCCAACACTCGACGCGTGGGTGCGCGAAGTCGTCGACTGGCACTTCGATCCCGCGACCGGCTGTCCCTTCTGGCTTGACTTCGCGGACAAGGCGGGCTGGGATCCGCGCCGAGAGGTCAGGACGTTCGCCGACCTCCAGCGGTTCGGCGAGTTCCAGGACGAATGGCTGCGCGGCGGTCCCGTCCAGCGCTGGATCCCGAAGGCGCTGGCGGGAAAGCCGATCTTCGTGTTCGAGACGGGCGGCACAACCGGCATCCCGAAGACACGCATCGCGTCGGACGATTTCCGGATCGATTACGAGTTGTTCAGCGCCACGCTGCCCGACGAGTCTTTCCCGAAAGGCGCCAACTGGCTGATGCTCGGCCCGTCCGGGCCGCGGCGGCTGCGGCTGGCGGTCGAACACCTCGCGCAGTTCCGCGGCGGCATCAGCTTCTGCGTCGACCTCGATCCGCGCTGGGTGATCAAGTTGATCAAGAAGGGATGGACCGACCATCTCCAGGCGTACAAGGACCACGTGATCGATCAGGCGGTCACCCTGTTGCAGGCGGGACACGACATCCGATGCATGTTCGCGACGCCGAAGCTGCTCGAGGCACTGGCGCTGCGGCTGGAGTCGATGGGGACGACGATCCGCAAGGCGGGGATTACGGGCATCTTTTCCGGCGGCACGGAATTCACGCCTCAGTGGAACCGCTTCGCGCACGAGGAGCTGCTCGACGGCGCCTACATGACCCCGACCTACGGCAATACTCTGATGGGCCTCGCGGCCAGCGCGCCCAGCGGCCCCGCGAACGGCTACAAGATTACGTACTACGCGCCGCAGCCGCGCGCCGTCGTCGAGGTCGTCGACTTCGACAATCAAAACAAGCTCGTCGAGTACGGCGCGACCGGCCGCGTGAAGCTCACCACGTTGACGAAAGAGTTCTTCATGCCCGGATTCCTGGAGCGCGACGAGGGGGAACGGGAGCCGCCGCATGCGACCTTTCCCTGGGACGGCGTCAGCGGCGTGCGGCCGTATCGCGGGTTTGCCGCGACGACGACTGTCGGAGTGTACTGATTACCCGATGATTCACTTACCAGTTCTGCGCTGGGGCCAGCCCTACGAGAGCCTCGAGAAGGACGAAGTCGTCCACTTCGCGACCGGCGAGCCGATCGCCGTCGTCAGCCGCGCCAACGGCGGGCTGATTCAGCGCGACGTGCGGAAGGCGCCGCGCGCGCGCGACGTGCTCAGCGAGATTCCGATCGACGACCTGGTCGAACGCGCGGCGAAGGCGGGCGAGCTCTATACGAACGGCACGCTGCCGATGGGCGACGGCACGCAGACGCCGGACGAATTCGTGCGCGCCCAGTCGGCCAGCACCGGCCTGCCCGAGCGCATGTGCCGCGCGAACATGAAGAAGAACGCGTTCGTGCTCGCCGAGATGCGGCGGATTCTGCAGTCGCTCACGCGCGGCCTGTCCCTCGATGTCCTTTCGGCCGGACATGGCGAGGAGCGCGGCGTCCCGATCAGCTTCCAGGTCCAGAGCCCCGTCGTCGGTCTCGTGCTCCCGTCGAACTCACCGGGCGTGCACACCCTGTGGCTGCCGATCGTCCCGCTTCAGATCGGTCTCGTGCTGAAGCCCGGTCCGCAGGAGCCGTGGACGCCGTACCGCATGGCCGAGGCGTTCTTCCAGGCGGGCGTGCCGCGCGAGGCGATCTCCGTCTACCCCGGCGGCGGGGACGTCGGCGCCGCCGTCCTCGACAGCGTGGATCGGACGATGATCTTCGGCGGACAGGCGACCGTGGATCGTTACCGGGGCAACCCCCGGGTGCAGGCCCACGGGCCGGGGTTCTCGAAGATCCTGATCGGCGACGATCAGGTGGATCGCTGGGAGAAATATCTCGACGTGATGGTCGACAGCGTCTTCCTGAACAGCGGCCGCGGCTGCATCAACTGCTCGGGCATCTGGGCGAGCCGCCATACGCGCGAGATCGCCGAGGCGATCGCGCAGAGGCTGGCCGCGATCGTGCCGCTTCCGCCCGAGCATCCGGACGCGAGCCTTGCCGCCTTCACGGTGCCGGGCGCCGCCGAGGCGATCTCGCACGCGATCGACGCCGATCTGCAGGGGCCCGGCGTCACCGACGTCACGGCGGCGCATCGCAGCGGCCAGCCGCGCCTGGTCAAAGCCGGACGCGCGGACTATCTCCTCCCCACCGTCGTTCACTGCGAGTCGCCCGACGCGCCGATCGCGAACAAGGAATACATGTTCCCCTTCGTGGCCGTCGTGCAGTGTCCGGAAGCGAAGATGCTGGATGCAATTGGACCGACGCTGGTCTGCACCGCGCTGACCTGCAGTGGCGCGTTCCGACGGCGGCTTCTGGACGCGGTTCAGATCGATCGCCTGAATCTGGGTCCCGTGCCGACGATTCAGTTGAACTGGCTCCAGCCGCACGAAGGCAACCTGATCGACTTCCTGTTCAGGGCCCGCGCCTTCCAAACGGCGGAGCTATGAAACTGCCAACTCCCCATTCCCAACTTCCACGTTGAGAATCCTCTCCATCACCGCGGGAGCCGCCGGCATGTACTGCGGGAGCTGCTCGCGCGACAACGCGCTGGCGGTGGAGCTGCTTGCGCGCGGCCATCAAGTCACCCTGCTGCCGCTCTACACGCCCACCAATCCTGACGAAGCCAACGTGAGCCGGGGACGCGTGCTGTTCGGCGGCATCAGCATCTATCTGCAGCAGCATTCCTTTCTCTTCCGCCGCACGCCGCGCTGGCTGGACCGCCTCTGGGATTCGCCGGCCGTGATCAACATGTTCGCGAAGCGCTCGCTGTCGACCGACCCCTCGCTGCTCGGGGCGCTCACGATCTCGATGCTGGAAGGAGAGCGCGGGGTCCTGCGGAAGGAGTTCGACAAGCTGCTGGCCTGGATGGCCGATGAACCGGTCCCCGACATCGTGAATCTGCCGAACTCCCTGCTCATCGGCCTCGCGGCGCCGCTGCGGCGGGCGCTGAAGCGGCCCGTGTGCTGTACGCTGCAGGGGGAGGATCTGTTCCTCGACGGTCTCGTCGAGCCCTACCGCACGCGCGCGACGGACTTGATTCGACGCCAGGTCGGCGACGTGGACATGTTCCTGCCGGTCAGCGACGGATACGTACAGGCGATGGCCGAACGTCTGCGGATTCCGCTCGATCGAATGTCGACGGTGCCGCTCGGCATCAATCTGGCCGGCTACAAGCGGCGCGCTTCGCCGGACGGGGAGTTCCGCGTGGGCTATTTCGCGCGCATCGCGCCGGAAAAAGGGCTCCACGTGCTCGGCGAGGCGTACGCGCGGCTGCGCGCGCGCACGCCCGGCGTCCGCATGCGCCTCGAAGCGGCCGGCTATCTCGCGCCGGCGCAGGCGTCGTACGTCGAAGGCGTGCAGCGACAGATCGACGCCGCCGGACTCGGCAACGAATTCACTTATCACGGCGCGGTCAATCGCGACGGCAAGCTCGCGTTCCTCGAATCGCTCGACGTGCTCTCGGTGCCGGCGACCTACGACGAGCCCAAAGGCGTGTTTCTCCTCGAAGCGATGGCGGCCGGCGTGCCGGTCGTGCAGCCGCGGCGCGGCGCCTTCACCGAGATCGTCGAGAAGACCGGCGGCGGCCTCCTCGTGCGGCCGGACGACAGCGCGGCGCTCGCCGACGGCCTGTACTCGCTCTGGCAGGACGCGGCGCTTCGCGATCGGATCGGTCGCCAGGGCTTCGACGGGGTGCGCGAGCACTACAGCGTCCAGCGATCGGCCGATCGCCTGCTCGCCGCCTATGAGGGGGCCATCGCGCGATGCTCCGGGTGACGAATCTCTCGAAGGACTATCCGACGCCGCGCGGACCGTTGCGCGTGCTGTCGGATGTCTCGTTCGAGATGGCGCCCGGCGATGCCGCCGCGGTGATGGGCCCGTCGGGCAGCGGCAAGAGCTCCCTCCTCTATATCCTCGGCGGTCTCGAGCCGCCGACGTCTGGAACGATCTCGCTCGACGGGCGGAACCCGTTCGAGCTGAGCGCCACGGACCTCGCCGCGTTCCGCAATGCGCGGATCGGATTCGTCTTCCAGGACCATTGCCTGCTGCCGCAGTGCAGCGTCCTCGAGAACGTGCTGATCCCGACGCTCGTCGCGCCGAAAGGCGAGGCCGACGCGGCTCGCGCGAGGCACCTCGTCGATCGCGTCGGTCTCGCCGACCGCATCGATCACCGGCCTGCCGAGCTCTCGGGCGGCGAGCGCCAGCGGGTGGCCATCGCGCGCGCGCTCGTGCGCGAGCCGCGCCTGCTCCTCTGCGACGAGCCGACCGGCAATCTCGATCGCGCCGCGGCCGAAAATGTGGCTGCGCTGCTCCTCGATCTGCACCGCCTCGAAAACACGATCCTCCTCGTCGTGACACACAGCGCGCCGCTCGCCGAACACTTTCCAATCCGCTTCGACCTGCAGGATGCGCAGCTTCATCGATCGAGATGACGCGACGACTCATGACATCCACCACGCTCGTCCGCCGCGGCCTGCAGCATTACTGGCGGACCAATCTCGCGGTGATTGCCGGCGTGGCGACGGCGGTCGCGGTGCTGGCGGGCGCGCTCCTCGTCGGCGACTCGGTCCGCGGCAGCCTCCGCGATCTTGTCGTGCAGCGGCTGGGTCGGGCGGATCGCCTGGTCGTGGCCACCGGGTTCTTTCGCGACGCGCTGGCGGACGACATCCGCGGCGACCGGGTGTTCGACGCGGACTACCGCGACATCGCACCGCTCATCGTCATGCAGGGCGTCGTTGCCGATCAGGCGACCGGACGGCGCGCGTCGGGCGTGCAGGTCTACGGCGTCGACGATCGGTTCTGGCGGTTTCACGGGATCGCCGACGTCGCAGGGCCCGCCGGCCGCGACGCGTACGTCAGCCGCGCGCTCGCCGCGGACATCGGCGCGGCGCCCGGGACGACGGCGGTCGTCCGGATCGAAAAGCCGTCGGCGATCCCGCTCGAATCGCTGCACGGCCGAAAGGAGAGCGCCGGACGCTCGATCGTCCTGACCGTGCGCCGCGTGATCGACGCCGCCCAGATGGGTGACTTCACGATCCGCCCGCAGCAGGGCGACGTGCGCGCCGTCTTCGTGCCGATGCGCCGGCTGCAGCAGGATGTCGAGCAGCCGGGGCGCGTGAACGCGATGCTCGTCGCCGATCGGCAACGCGCGACGAACGCTCCGCTGCAGCTTCTCCTGAAGCGCCACGCACACCTGGAGGACTTCGGGCTCACGCTGAGGACACTGGGCCCGCAGCCGGCGATCGCGCTCGAAAGCTCCGCCGGGATCATCGACGGACCGCGCGCCGCGGCCGCCGATCGCGCGGCCGTTCAGGCGAACCTGGTCGCGAAGCCGGTGTTCACCTATCTCGCGAATACGATTCGCCACGGCGATCGCGAAGTGCCGTACTCGCTCGTCTCGGCGACCGATCCGGGCGTCCCGCTGCCGTCCACAGGCCATCCCATCGTGCTGAACGACTGGACGGCGCGCGAGCTTGGCGCAAAGCCCGGCGATGCGATCACGTTGGACTATTACGTCTGGGAGGACCCGGGATACCTCGAGACCCGCCGCGCCGAGTTCACCGTCGCCGGGATTGTCCCGATTGCCGGCGCCGCCGCCGATCGCGATCTCGCGCCGGTGTATCCAGGCATCACCGGGACCGAGAGCTTGTCGGACTGGGATCCGCCGTTCCCGATCGACCTGAAGCGCGTGCGCCCGGTCGATGAAGACTACTGGAAGAAGTACAGGACGACGCCGAAGGCGTTCGTGACGTTTGCGGACGGCCGCCGCTTGTGGCAGACGCGGTATGGCGACCGGACGTCGGTGCGCCTCGCGGCGGGCGGACAGCCGGTCGACCAGGCGCGCGCCCGGTACGAGGCGGCGCTGCGGTCGGCGCTCGATCCGGAGTCGATGGGATTCACCGTCCGCGCCGTGCGCGACGAGGGACTGACGGCGTCGCGCGGTTCGACGGACTTCGGCGAATACTTCGTGTACTTCAGCTTCTTCCTGGTGGCCTCCGCCCTGGTGCTCGCCGCGCTCTTCTTCCGCCTCACCGTGGAACAGCGCGCGAGGGAAGTGGGCCTGCTCCGCGCCGTGGGGTTCGGCACGCCCCGCGTGCGGACGCTCTTCACAGCCGAAGGCCTGCTGTTAGCGGCCATCGGCAGCGCGATTGGCGCGGTAGCCGCCGTCGGCTACGGCGCCGCGATGATGGCGGGGCTGCGCACGTGGTGGTCGGGCGCGGTCGGAACGACATCGCTGACGCTGCACGTGTCGGCGGCGTCCCTGCTCGCGGGCGCGGCCGGTGCGCTCGTCGCGGCCGGAGCGTGCATCTGGTGGACGCTGCGCGGCCTGTCCCGTCTTTCGGAGCGCGCCCTGCTCGCGGGCCAGCTCCAGTCAGACGTGCTCCCGACGGCTCGTCGAGGCGGCCGGGCCATGACGCTCTCGGTCGTCGCCTTTGCCGCTCTGGGTTTCGGGCTCATCGGCGCCGCCGCCGGGAAGGCGATCGATCCGGCCGGCGCCTTCTTTGGCGCGGGCGCGGCGATTTTGATCGCGTGCCTCTGTCTGCTCGCGGCGCGCCTCGGGAAAGGTCGGTCGAAAGGCGGCCGGCGTCCTTCCACCAGCATCGCCAATCTGGGTTTCCGAAACGCATCGGTCCGGCCGGGGCGCAGCGTGCTCGCGGTGGCGGTCATCGCCTCGGCGGTGTTCATTCTGATCTCGGTGGATGCGTTCCGCCTGAGCGACGCGGATCCGACCGACCGCAAGGCAGGCACGGGCGGCTATCCGCTCCTCGTCGACCTGCTGGTTCCCATCGTCCACGATCCAAACTCCGCAGATGGTCGGGACGCGCTGGGATTGTCCGGAGCGGCCGGCATCCACGTCGAGCCGTTCAGGGTCCGTCCCGGCGAAGACGCGAGCTGCCTGAATCTGTACGAGCCGACCACGCCGAGGATTCTCGGCGTGTCGCGACGGTTCATCGGCGAGGGCCGCTTCTCGTTTCAGGGATCGCTGGCGTCGACCGACGCGGAGCGCGCGAATCCGTGGCTCCTGCTCGATCGCGCGCTGCCCGGCGATGCGGTCCCGATTGCGGCCGACTCGAATTCGCTGACCTACGTACTCCACAAGAAGGTCGGCGACGACATCGTGCTGGCGCACGGCGGCGCGCCGCTGCGGCTTCACGTGGTCGCGGCGCTCGACGACAGCCTGTTCCAGGGGGAGCTGCTGATGTCCGAACCGAATTTCATTCGGCTGTTTCCCGAGCAGCAGGGCTATCGGTTTCTCCTGATTGACGCGCCGCCGCAGACGGCCGCGCAGTTGAGCGACACGATCGAGAAGACGGCATCGGATCTCGGCGCCGACGCGGTTGCGACCCGCCGCCGGCTCGCCGAATTCCATGCGGTCGAAAACACGTATCTCTCGACATTCCAGAGTCTCGGCGGCCTCGGGCTGCTGGTCGGCACGATCGGCCTCGCCGCCGTGCTGCTGCGCAACGTGCTCGAGCGCCGCCGCGAGCTGGCGCTGCTCCGCGCCGTCGGCTTCGCGCGCAGCCACCTCTTCACTCTGGTCCTTTCCGAAAACGTGGCGCTGCTGGTATGGGGTCTGTCGACCGGGCTCGTCAGCGCGCTCATCGCGATCGCGCCTGCTGCGCTGCAGCGGGGCGCGCGGCTGCCGCTCTCGGCCGGCGGCGGCCTTCTCGTGGTTGCAGTGCTCGCCGCGGGGCTGCTATCGTCGGTCGTCGCCACACGGGCGGCCCTGCGCGCGCCGCTGGTGGCAGCCCTGCGGTCCGAATAAACGGAGGACGGCATGGTCCGATGCCTCGCGATCCTCGTCGCTTTCGCCATTCAGCATCTGGCACTCGCCGTTGACGTGCGATCTCGCGAAACGCCGGCCGCCGTCGAAGACTGGCCGCAGTGGCGCGGACCGTCGAGAAACGGCATCAGCGCCGAGACCAACCTGCCCGTCAAATGGTCGCAGACCGAGAACGTGGCGTGGAAGCTCGCGCTGCCGGCGTGGTCCGGATCGACCCCGATCGTCTCGGCCGGCCGCATCTTTCTCAACGTCGCCGACGACCTGAAATCGACCGACCCGGTGACGCTGCATCTCTGGTGCGTCGACCGCGATTCCGGCGCGATCGTGTGGCAGCGCCCGCTCGGCGGCGGCAACCGGCAGCAGCGCAAGCAGAACATGTCGACGCCGTCGCCGGTCACCGACGGCTCGCACGTGTGGGCGATGACCGGCACCGGCGTCCTCAAGGCCTTCGACGTCAAGGGCACCGAGATCTGGACGCGTAACATCCAGGCGGACTACGGGCGGTTCGGCCTGAACTGGGGCTACGGATCGTCGCCGCTCCTCCACGGCGACTCGCTCTACGTGCAGGTGCTGCACGGCATGAAGACCGACGATCCGTCGTACCTGCTGCGCATCGACAAAGCGACGGGAAAAACGATCTGGCGGGTGGAACGTCCCACCGCCGCGCGGCTCGAATCACCGGACGCCTACACCACGCCGGCCCTGCTGCAGTACGGCAACACGACCGAGATCGTCCTCACCGGCGGAGACGTGGTGACGGGCCACGATCCCGACACGGGCAGAGAGCTGTGGCGCGCGGCCGGTCTCAATCCGGACAACGATCCCAACTACCGCATCGTCGCCTCGCCGGTCACCTACGGCGATCTGATTCTCGCGCCGACGCGCGAGCGCCCGATGCTCGCGCTCAAGGCGGGCGGCCGCGGCGACGTCACGGCGTCGAACCTTTTGTGGACGTTCGGCAGCGGCCCCGACGTGCCGACGCCCGTCACCGACGGCACGTACGTCTATGTCGTGAACGATCGCGGCATCATGTTCTGCCTGGAGGCGCGCACCGGCCGCGAGATCTACGGCCGGCAGCGGCTTCGGCCCGGCACCTACAGCGGCTCGCCCGTCCTCGCGGACGGCAAGATCTACATCACGAACGAAGACGGTGTGACGAGCGTCATCAAGGCAGGTCCGTCATTTCAAGTGATGGCCGAGAACGAGTTCGACGACTACACGCTCAGCTCACCCGCGGTCTCCGGCGGGCGGATATATTTCCGGACGGCGAAGTTCCTCTGGGCGATCGGACCGCGCTGAGCTGAGAAAGGATCTGGACGGCCTGCCGCAGAAAAAAAGCACACCACCGAGCCACGGAGTTCACGGAGACGTACAGAGGATCGAGCCACGGACCACACGGACGACACGGACAGAGCGGGCCGCCACTGACAGCTATTTGCGTCGAGGCCGGCCTCGCCCAAGCTGTCGCGCCATGTCCGTGTTGTCCGCGTGGTCCGTGGCAAATTTCTGTTCGTCTCCGTGTTCTTTGTGGCTCCGTGGTGATCTCTTGAATTGCCCCCGACTGGGATTACGATAGCGGCATGTTCAAAGCCGTCGTTCTCGTCGCCTCGCTGCTGATCGTCGGCGCCGATCCGGATTGGTCGCGATTTCGCGGACCGAATGGGACCGGCGTTGCCAATACGTCCGGGCTCCCGGCGGAGTTCGGCCCCGCGAAGAACCTCGCGTGGAAGACGGCGGTGCCGGCCGGCCATTCGTCGCCGGTGCTGACGCGCACGCAGATCTTCCTGACTGCCGTCGACGGCGACAAGCTGCTCGTCCTTGGGCTCGATCGCGCGAGCGGACGCGAGCTGTGGCGGCGCGAAGTGCCGCGGACGCGCAAGGGCCGGCTCGACGGACCGAACGGTCCGGCATCGCCGTCGCCGGTGACCGACGGCGAGCGCGTCTATGCCTTCTTCCAGGACTTCGGCCTCGTCGCGTTCACGGCCGACGGTCGCGAGCAGTGGCGTCTCCCCCTCGGTCCGTTCAACATGTATTACGGATTCGGCGCCTCGCCGATCCTGGTGGACGGTACGCTGATTCTTCCCGTCGATCAGGACACAGGGTCGTATCTGGCGGGCGTCGACGCGAAGACCGGCAAACTGCGCTACAAGACCGACCGTCCCGGAGTGATCTCCGGCTATTCGACGCCGACCGTGTACGAACCGAAAGGCGGCGGCAAACAGATCCTCATTCCCGAGTCGTTTCAGTTGTCGGCGTACGACGTCAGCAGCGGCCGGCGCGTCTGGTGGGTCCGCGGTCTGGCTTGCGAGATGAAGTCGGTGCTCAGCGTGGATGGCGACACCGGCTACGTCAACGGCTGGGGCTTTCCGCAGAACCAGCCGGGACAGCAGGTGCCGACGATATCGTGGGAAGAGGGATTGAAGCGCTACGACAAGAACCACGACGGCAGAATTTCCGCCGACGAAATCTCAGGCACCGACCCGCTGGACCGCATGCTCAGCCCGAAGTACGGCTTTCCGGCGTTCGACGGCGATCGCAGCGGCAGCCTCGACGAGAAGGAATGGGGCGTGATGCGCCAGATGGTCGCGTCCGAGAACGGCCTGCTCGCGGTCCGGCTGGGCGGCAAGGGGGACATGACCGACGGCGCGATCAAGTGGAAGTACCAGCGGCCCGTGCCGCAGGTGCCCTCGACGCTGCTCTACCAGGGGGTCCTCTTCATGGTGAACGACAGCGGCATCCTGCTGTCAATCGATCCCGCGACCGGCGCCGTGCTCAAGCAGGGCCGCCTCAAGGGCGCGATCGACAAGTACTTCGCGTCTCCTGTCGGCGCCGACGGCAAGGTGTTTCTCGTGAGCCAGGACGGCACGGTCTCCGTCGTGGACGCGAAGGCGCAGTGGGAGATCCTCTCGGTCAATCCGCTGGACGACGAAGTGTTTGCCACGCCCGCGATCGCCGACGGCCGGATCTATCTCAGGACGAAGTCGGCATTGTATGCCTTCGCTCGCGGCGACAGCCGCTGAGATCAGCCGGCCTTGATCGCGTAGACGTTCCGAAGCCCGCGGAAGATCAGCAGTCCGTCCGATACCGCGGGCGTCGCCATCAGCACCTCGCCGATCGCGTTCTTCGCCAGCAGCTCGTATGCGGGTCCCGCCTTCACGACGAAGACGTCGCCGTCTTCGCTCGAGCAGTAGATCTTGCCGTCGGCCGCGACCGGCGACGCGCTGAACGAGCCGCCCGTGCCGCCGAGCCGCTCCTGATACACGCGTTCGCCGCTCGCAACCTTGTAGGCGGCCAGCACGCCGTTGTTCTGGAGCACGTACAGCAGATCGCCGTAGATGACGGGCGTCGGGATGTAGGGGCCGCCGCGATTGGTGCTCCAGGGAATCACGTCGCTCTTCGTCTGATTGTCCTTGAGGGAAATGTCCCCGGCGCCCCCCGGCTTGATCGCGAAGATCGGCTGCACGCCGCGGTAGCCGTTGGTGACGATCGCGAAACCGGGACCGGCGACGGGCGTCGGAATGGTGATCTCCGAATTGCCGGACAGCTTCCACAACTCCTTTCCGTTCGAGGGATCGTACCCGCGGATGAACGTCGTCGCCTGTGTGACGAGCTCCGTCCTGCCGTTGGCTTCGATAATCGTCGGCGTGGACCAGGACGGAATCTCCTCGCGCGCCGTGCGCCACGCTTCCTTGCCGGTCGCGGTATCGAAGGCGGCGATGAACGAGTTCCGCTGGATGTCGCACTGCACGATGACCAGGTTCT
>Ga0310810_10001653_pt1 | contig 23583 bp, 26 predicted proteins | sample NCmetagenome_FD_207641 | JGI IMG/M metagenome (GOLD analysis project Ga0310810, IMG submission 207641) | Soil microbial communities from experimental microcosm in Duke University, North Carolina, United States - NC | ecosystem: Engineered > Artificial ecosystem > Soil microcosm > Unclassified ... | reverse complement strand
GTTGGGTTGACTCCGCTTGACCGGTTTGCCCCGCTCGCTACCACGAAAAGCGATGAGTGAGGAAACCCCTGAGTCCCTGATTCCGTACGACGAGATCGTCCAGGAGGCGTTGCGCGACGTCGTCGGCCGCGTATTGCGCGAGGTGGAGCAGAGCGGCGGCCTGCCCGGCGGCCATCACTTCTACATTACGTTCAAGACCAAGATGCCCGGCGTTTCGATCCCCAAGCAATTGGTCGAACGCTTCCCGGATGAAATGACCATCGTCATCCAGCACCGCTTCTGGGACCTCAAGGTCGAGGACGATGGGTTTTCGGTCGGCCTTAGCTTTGGCGGCGTGCCGTCGACCCTGGTCGTGCCTTTTGCCGCGGTTACCGATTTCGTCGACCCGGCGGTGGACTTCAGCCTCAAATTCCAGGCCAATGGAGCGGTCGACGTGCCCGAGGAGCATGACGAGGCGGAGAATGACGCCCCCGTTGCCGAGCCTTCCGAGGACGGATCGAACGTTGTGAGCGTCGACTTCACCAGGAAGAAATAGCGGAAAGCCGTCACCCCGGACTTGATCCGGGGTCTGCCTTCCTTTTACCCGCGCAACGAAACAGGCGGATCCCGGCTCAAGGCCGGGATGACGAGCAGAGGAAGATGATGGCCAGCCACACCCGTACCGAATCCGATAGCTTTGGCCCGATCGAGGTGCCCGGCGACAGCTATTGGGGCGCACAGACCGAGCGCTCGATCGCCAATTTCCCGTTTGGCGAACGCGAGCGGATGCCGGCCGAAATCGTTCATGCGCTGGGCTATGTGAAGCAGGCCGCTGCACGGGTGAACGCCAGGCTCGGCGGGCTCGATGCCGAGATCGCGGAGGCGATCCAGCAGGCGGCGGGCGAAGTTGCGCGCGGAGACCTCGACGGCCAGTTCCCGCTGGTCATCTGGCAGACTGGTTCCGGCACCCAGTCGAACATGAATGCCAATGAGGTGATCGCCGGCCGGGCCAATGAACAGCTGACCGGCACCCGCGGCGGCAAGGAACCGGTTCACCCCAACGACCATGTTAACAAGGGCCAGTCGTCCAATGACAGCTTTCCGACCGCGATGCACATCGCCGCCGGTATCGCGGTCAGCCGCAAGCTGCTGCCTTCGCTAAAGCTTATCCACGCCAAGCTGGCCGACCAGGCCAGGCGCTGGGATGCCATCGTCAAGATTGGCCGCACCCACCTCCAGGACGCGACGCCCCTGACGCTGGGCCAGGAATTCTCCGGCTATGCGGCGATGATCGAGGATAATATTGCCCGGGTCGAAGGTGCGCTGCCGCGGGTCATGCGCCTGGCGCAGGGCGGCACTGCGGTCGGAACCGGCCTTAATGCCCCGAAAGGGTTTGCCGAGGCCTTCGCTAAGGAGGTGGCCAACCTCACCCAATTGCCGTTCACCTCGGCGCCCAACAAATTTGCCGAGCTGGCTGCGCACGACACGCTGGTCGAGCTGTCGGGAGTGCTCAACACCATTGCCGTCAGCCTGTCGAAGATCGCCAATGACATTAGGTTGCTGGGCAGCGGACCGCGTTGCGGCCTTGGCGAGCTGAAGCTTCCGGAGAATGAGCCGGGCAGTTCGATCATGCCGGGCAAGGTCAATCCGACCCAGTGCGAGATGATGACGATGGTCGCCGCCCAGGTGATGGGCAATCATGTCGCGGTCACGGTCGGCGGGCTCCAGGGCCATATGGAACTGAACGTGTTCAAGCCATTGATAGGGGCCAATGTGGTCCGCTCGATCAACCTGCTGACCATCGCCATGGAAAGCTTCACGGAGCGGACTCTCGATGGACTGGAGCCGGACGCGCAGCGCATCAGCGAACTGATGAACCGGTCGCTGATGCTGGTTACCGCGCTCGCGCCCGAGATTGGCTATGACAATGCGGCGACGATCGCCAAGCACGCGCACAAGAAGGGCCTGACCCTGAAGGAGGCGGGCCTGGAGCTTGGTCTGGTCGACGAGGCGACGTTCGACCGCGTGGTCAAACCAGAGAAGATGCTAGGCCGCTGATTTGCTGCTAGGTTAGCCTGCCTGGAGCAGGAGTAATGCCATGAGGCGTCTTGCAATCACTTCGCTTGCTTTGGGTCTGGCTCTCATGGAGGGCTGCGGCGGCGGGGGGACAACGGGCGTCCGGTCCGCGTCGTCGGTGCAAGCGGCAAGCATCGCGCCGGTCGCGCTGAGCGCGGCGGCCTATATGGCTACCGCCTCTTCAATCGATCTCTTCCAGGTAAAGTCGGCGCAGCTTGCGCTCGAGCGCTCCCAGGACCCGGCCAATCGCGCCTTCGCCGAGCGCATGCTCAGCGCGCATATGGGGACGAGCCAGCAACTCAATTATGCCGGTCGGCGTCTCAACCTCTTACCTAGCGCGACGCTCGATCCCCAACATCAGGCAATGCTCGACGCGCTCGCTTCGACCAGCGATTTTGACAATACCTATCGCGCCCAGGAAAGCATCGTTCTGCAGGAAGGCGTCAAACTGCATTCAAGCTATGCAAAGTCTGGCGGAAGTCCCACACTGCGCCCGGTCGCGGCTAATGCCGAGAGTGTCATGCGGGCGAATTTGAAGGCTTTGAGGGGGTCGCAATGAAGCGTTGGGTGGTTGTAGCAACCCTTTTCCTTTCGACCAGTTGGTCGGCGGCTGAAGCCAAGCCGCCTTACCTCGCCGGTATCTGGGGCGGGCCGCATGTGGCGGTCGCATTTCAGGGCGGGATGGCCGAGGTCCAGTTCGATTGCGCATCGGGTTCGATCGACATGCTGGTCTACCCGGCCAAGGACGGAAGCTTCTCGGCCAAAGGGGTATATCATGCCGGGTCGCCCGGGCCGGTTCGCGTCGGACAGATATTCGTTTCCCAGGAAGCGACCTATTCGGGCAGCGTCGTCAAGGAACAGATGACCTTAAACGTTGAACTCGAGGACGGGACCCTGGTTGGGCCGTTCAACCTGATCCAGGGCGCAGCTCCCCAAATCAGGCGCTGCGTCTAGGCGCCGGCCTGCCAGGCCCGGATCGCGTCATTCGGCGCCAGCAGCATCCATATGTTGAGGGTCAGATTGTCGCGGATGACAATCAGCGGCACGAGCTCCAGCACCACCACTATCAGCACGCTGGCCCATAATGGCAGCCGCCTCGCTGCCAGGAAACCGATCGCGCACATCAGGATGTCGCTCATCGAATTGAGGATGGAATCACCCGAATAGCCCAGCGCGATGGTCGCCTCGCGGTAACGGTCGATGATCATCGGGCTGTTTTCGACGAGCTCCCACAGCGCCTCTACCAGCACGGCAACGGAAAAACGAATTTCCCTCGAGGCTTTTGGCCAAATCCAGCGAAGCGCCGCATAAAATATGAAGCCGTGGATGACGTGGCTCGGGCTATACCAGTCGGCCAGCATCTGGCTCTGCTTGGGGCCGACTTCGCCCCACAGCTCGATCGAGCCGCAGGTGCAGATCGGCGGCCGCCCCATCGCCAGCATAAGTGCGGCCGTGGCGGCCATTACGCCGATGAGGATGAAGAGCGGCTTCGGCCGCGAGGAAGCCGTCATGGCCTATGGGTAGCAGCGCCGGCCAACTTGCCAAGTTTGCCGCGCTGGCGCACCACTCGCGGCCATGTTGCGGATGTTCGGGCCTGGTACAAAGGATACACCGGCGGACCTCAATTGTGCCGGCGCGGAGCTCTCCAAGGCCGTCTGGATCGACCTCATCGAGCCGACAAGGGAGGAAGAGCGGCTGGTCGAGCAGTTGATCGGCACCAATGTGCCGACGCGGGAGGAAATGCAGGAGATCGAGCCCTCCAGCCGGCTCTATCAGCGCAACGGCGCCACCTTCATGACCGTGTCGGTCCTCTATGGCGTCCACGGCCGCAAGCCCAGCACGGATCCAATCAGCTTCATCCTGACCCGCGACCGCCTGGTGACGATCCGCTACGTCGATCCCGCCCCATTCGTCACCTTTTCGCAAAACTGCCGGGCCGAAGAATCGCTGGCCGAGGATCCGCTCGCCGTCCTCGTCCATATTCTGGAGGCCATCGTCGATCGGCTGGCCGACGAGTTCGAGGAGACAGGGCGCGACCTCGAAGCGATTTCCGGCCACATCTTCGAGCGGAAGACTCGGCGCGAGCGGCGCAACCCGGAACTTCACTATGAAGCGCTAATGCTGCGCATCGGTGCAGCCGGGCGGCTAATTGCGAGAGCGCGGGAGAGTTCGGTCAGCACCGGCCGGATGCTGAGCTTCCTCGCGGCGCAGGATCAGGTGACGGCGCAGCCCGCCGAACAACGCCAACTGCAAAGCATCGCCGAAGACCTTCGCGCCCTCGGCGACCACAGCAATTTCCTGGCCGAAAATTTGAATTTCCTGCTCGACGCCTCGCTGGGAATGATCAGCCTGGAGCAGAACCTCGTGATGAAGATTTTCTCGGTTGTCGCAGTGGTGCTGATGCCGCCGACGCTGATCGCCGGCATCTACGGCATGAACTTCCGTCACATGCCGGAGCTGAGCTGGGTCGGCGGTTACCCCTGGGCGGTGGGCCTGATGCTGGCCAGCGCGATCCTGCCCTATCTGTTCGCGCGGCGGAGGGGCTGGCTCTAGCGTCCAGGCCCTAGCCCTTTGTCTTAGCCTTCCTATCTTGCTAGGGGCGCGGCCAACCGCCGCTCGAAGCTCCCGTGCGGCTCCACGCATCTCATTAAGGACCCACGAATGATTCCGACCGGCCAGGACAGCCTGAATACCCGCTCAATGCTGGAGGCCGGCGGCAAACGCTACGCATATTATTCGCTCGCCAAGGCGGCCGCGGCGCTCGGCGACGTCAGCCGGCTGCCTTTCTCGATGAAGGTGCTGCTGGAGAATTTGCTGCGGTTTGAGGACGGGGTGACCGTCACTCGCGAAGACCTGCAGGCGATGGCCGACTGGCAAAAGGATCGACGGATCAACCGCGAGATCCAATACCGCCCGGCGCGGGTGCTGATGCAAGACTTCACCGGGGTGCCGGCCGTGGTCGATTTGGCCGCGATGCGCGATGCGATGAAGAGCCTCGGCGGAGATGCGCAGCGGATCAACCCGCTGGTCCCGGTGCACCTGGTGATCGACCATAGCGTGATGGTCGACGAGTTCGGCACGCCGCGCTCGTTCGAGCGGAATGTCGAGCTGGAATATCAGCGCAACGCCGAGCGCTACGAGTTCCTCAAGTGGGGCTCCAGCGCGTTCGACAATTTCAAGGTGGTGCCGCCCGGCACCGGCATCTGCCACCAGGTCAATCTCGAGCATATTGCCCAGGCGATCTGGTCCGGCAAAGACCAGACCGGCGAGGACGTCGCCTATCCCGACACGCTGGTCGGTACCGACAGCCACACGACGATGGTCAACGGACTCGGTGTGCTCGGCTGGGGGGTCGGCGGGATCGAGGCGGAAGCGGCCATGCTCGGCCAGCCGGTTTCGATGCTGATCCCGGAAGTGGTCGGGTTCCGCCTGTCGGGTGAGCTCAAGGAGGGCATCACCGCCACCGACCTCGTGCTCACGGTCACTCAGATGCTCCGCGCCAAGGGCGTGGTCGGGCGCTTCGTCGAATTCTTCGGCCCCGGCCTGGATGCGCTGTCGCTGGCCGACCGCGCGACCATCGCCAACATGGCCCCCGAATATGGCGCGACCTGCGGCTTCTTCCCGATCGACGAGCGAACGATCGACTATCTGAAGCTGACCGGGCGCGATGACGACCGCATCGAACTGGTTCGGGCCTATACCAAGGCGCAGGGCATGTGGCGGGACGCCTCGACCCCGGATCCCCTGTTCACCGACACGCTCGAGCTCGACATGTCGACCGTCGAACCGTCGCTAGCCGGCCCCAAGCGGCCACAGGACCGGGTGCGTCTCAGCGAGGTGGACGAGCTGTTCAATGCCGAGCTGGAAAGCACCTACAAGAAGAGCAACGCCGATCGTGTCGCGGTCGATGGCGAGAGCTTCAAGGTCGGCAACGGCGACGTGATGATCGCCGCAATCACCAGTTGCACAAATACGTCGAACCCATCGGTGCTGGTGGCCGCCGGCCTCGTCGCCCGCAAGGCGCGGGCGTTGGGTCTCACGCCGAAGCCGTGGGTCAAGACCAGCCTTGCCCCTGGCAGCCAGGTCGTGACGGATTACCTGAATGCCAGCGGCCTTAGCGAAGACCTGAATGCGCTCGGCTTCGACCTGGTCGGCTATGGCTGCACTACCTGCATCGGCAATTCAGGCCCGCTGGCCGAGCCGATCAGCAAGGCGATCAACGACAATGACCTCGTCGCCGCGTCAGTCCTTTCGGGAAACCGCAATTTCGAGGGCCGCGTGTCACCTGATTGCCGCGCAAATTATCTCGCATCGCCGCCGCTGGTCGTCGCCTATGCGCTGATGGGCACGGTCCGCAACGACATGGTCAAGTCGCCGATCGGCCAGTCCAAGGACGGCAAGGACGTGTTCCTTGCAGACATCTGGCCGTCGAACGACGAGGTCCGCAATCTGATCGACCTTCATGTCCACAGCGACATGTTCCGCTCGCGCTACGCCGACGTGTTCCGGGGCGATGACCGCTGGCGGGCGATCGAAGTGACCGGCGGCGATACCTATAGCTGGCCGGCCGGATCTACCTACATCCAGAACCCGCCCTATTTCGCCGGCATGACGATGACGCCAAAGCCGCTGACCGACATCCAGGGAGCGCGGGCTCTGGCGGTATTCGGCGATTCCATCACCACCGACCACATCTCGCCGGCCGGATCGATCAAACTCGACAGCCCGGCGGGCAGCTATTTGATCGAGCATCAGGTGCCGCGAGCCGATTTCAACAGCTACGGCGCGCGCCGCGGCAACCACCAGGTGATGATGCGCGGGACCTTCGCTAACATCCGGATCCGCAACAAGATGCTCGACGGCGTCGAGGGCGGCATGACCCGCTACGCGCCGACCGGCGAAGTGATGCCTATCTACGACGCGGCCATGAAATATCAGGCCGATGGCGCCGCGCTGGTGGTGATCGCCGGCAAGGAGTATGGCACCGGTTCGTCCCGCGACTGGGCCGCCAAGGGAACGATCCTGCTTGGCGTCCGGGCCGTCCTGGCGGAGAGCTTCGAGCGCATCCACCGCTCCAACCTGGTCGGCATGGGCGTGCTTCCGCTTCAGTTCCAGGAAGGCGAGGGGGCCACTACGCTCGGCCTCGATGGCAGCGAAACCTACTCGATCGACGGCATAGCCTCGCTCGAGCCCCGGCAGGAAGTAGCTGTCCAGGTCACGCGCGCCGACGGATCGACCCAGATGATCACCGCGCGCTGCCGCATCGATACCTATAACGAGCTGGAATATTATCGCTCCGGCGGGATCCTGCACTATGTGCTGAGGAATCTGGCCAGCTGACCGGGATCGACCTCTTCGTCGAGATCGTCGGCTGGTCCGGCGCGGTCCTGATCCTGCTCGCCTATCTGTTCCTATCGATGGGCAAGCTCAATGGACGGTCGGCGATCTATCAGTGGATGAACGTCGTCGGCGCGGCCGGCTTTACGGTCAACGGATGGTGGCACGGCGCATTGCCATCCGCGGCGCTCAACGTCATCTGGATGCTGATCGGGGGAGTGGCGCTATGGCGGATCGCGCGGCGGAAAGGCTCATCGACCTCAGCCATGTGATTGAGGAAGGCATGACCACATACCAGGGGCTGCCCGGGCCCCATCTCTGCGACTATTGGACGCGTGAGTCGTCGGCGGCCAACTATGACGACGGCTCCGCCTTCCAGATCGGCCGGATCGACATGGTCGCCAACACCGGTACCTACGTCGATAGCCCGTTCCACCGCTATGCCGACGGCAAGGACATGTCCGAGCTCCCGCTGCAATCGCTGGCCGAGCTTGAAGGGTTGGTGGTTCGCCGCCCGTTCGAACAGGGCCTGGCGGTCGACGCCGATGCCTTTGCCGGGCTCGACGTTCGCGGCAAGGCGGTGCTGGTGGCCACCGGCTGGAGCCGGTTCTGGCGGACCGGCGATTATTTCGCCGACCATCCATTTTTGACCGAAGGGGCGGCGCGCGCACTGATCGAGGGCGGCGCGGCATTCGTCGGGATCGACAGCTACAACATCGACGATACGAGGGTGCGGGCGCGGCCAGTCCACACCTTGCTGCTAGGCTCTGAGATTCCGATCGGCGAGCATCTGACCGGCCTGGATCGGTTGCCTGACAGCGGCTTCCGCTTTTCCGCCGTCCCTCCCAAGATCAAGGGCATTGGCACATTCCCAGTGCGCGCCTTCGCCCTGCTGGGAAGTTAAGCGTCCAGTAAGTTTCGGTAGCGCAATCATTCTCCCGGCCAGGGAGGATGCCATGCTTCGAACGCTTGTTGCCGCGCTGATGATCGCAGCCGCTCCTGCAGTGGCCAAAGATCGTAACCCACTGATCGACTATGCCGGTTTCCAGCAACTCACCAAGGACGTTTCAGCCTACCGCCAGGGCCGGCTGCTGAGCTGGGATGAATTTGAAAAGGCAGGCCGCCAGCCGCGAACGCTAATTCTCGATGCCCGCTCGGCGGACGCTTTTGCGGCGGGCCACATCGAGGGAGCGGTCAACCTGCCCTTCACCGATTTCACTGCGGCCAGCCTGGCCCGGGTGATCGGCGACAAGGACCGGCAGATCCTGATTTACTGCAACAATAATTTTTCGAACAACAAGGCGCCGGTCGAAACCAAGGCGGTCCGGCTCGCGCTCAATATCCAGACTTTCATCAACCTCGTCGGCTATGGCTATGCGAACGTCCGCGAACTGAACGAGGTGGTCGACTTCAACGACCCGAAGGTCGGCTGGGTCAAGGGAACATCACCGTCTGGCAACCGCACCTAGGCTAGCGCCGATTTGAACCAGGCCGGAGCGATCGCATTGTCGGGGATTGCATCGGTCCGGGCGTGGACAACCGCGAGGCCCAGGCCGGGATAGGCGATACGCTGGCGATCGGCGCCGTCGCCTTCGACCACCACCAGCCGCCGATTGACTTTCTGCCGCCAGTTCATCCGAGCGGTGTTTTCCTGGCCGATAAAACAGCCCTTGGTGAAACTGACGCCATTGAGTTCGGCCGCATTGCACTCCAGCCAGAGCAGGTCGCCGAGTTCGGCGCGGCCTTCACAGACCCCCAGCCGCAGGCGGTGCTCGAGCCAGCCGGCCGCCGGTCCGCTGGCGGGAGCAAGCCATCGCCGGCCGAGTTCCGCCAGGCGCGGATCGGGGACGCCTTCCGCGCGGTCCAGCGACCAATGGACCGCCAGCCTGTCGTCGCGACCGATCTTGATCGGCCGGCGCAAGCGATAGATCGAAAGCCGCTTGATCAGGTCGTCGGCTGCCTCTTCTTCGCAATCGAGCAACAGATCATCCCCGTCCGCCCAAACCAGAAAATCGAAAAGGCATTTTCCCTGGGCGGTCAGCAGCCCGGCCCAGACCGGCAACGGCCCCGAGACATCCTGGGTTACCAGCCCTTGGAGGAATTCGCCGGCACCCTCGCCGGACAGGCGGACGACGGCGCGGTTGGCTAGGGTAGTCGCGGGCATGGGCCTTAGCTAAGAGCGGCGCGTGACATTGCAATCAATTACCATCCGCCAGCCCGACGACTGGCATGTCCATTTGCGCGACGGCGATATGCTGAAAGCCGTCGTGCCCTATACCGCACGGCAGTTCGCACGGGCGATAGTGATGCCCAATCTGGTGCCGCCCGTGACCCGGGTTGAGGACGCTGCTTCCTATCGCGACCGAATAGTTGCCGCGGCTGGACCCAAATTCACGCCGCTGATGACCTGTTACCTCACAGACAATGTCGATCCCGATGAATTGGAACGAGGCCATGGCGATGGCGTGTGGGTCGCCGCCAAGCTCTATCCGGCCGGCGCGACCACCAACAGCGCCTCCGGCGTGACCGACATTCGCAACGTCTATCCGGCGTTGGAGCGCATGCAGCAGATCGGCATGGTCTTCTGCATTCACGGCGAAGTCACCGATCCCGGCGTCGATGTGTTCGATCGCGAGGCGGTCTTTATAGAGCGTATCCTCACGCCGCTGGTGCGAGATTTCCCCGAGCTCAAGGTCGTGCTCGAGCATATCACGACGCGGCAGGCGGCCGAATTTGTTGCCGGCGCCCCGGCCACGGTCGCGGCGACCGTCACCCCGCAGCATCTGATGCTTAACCGCAATGCGCTGTTCCAGGGTGGCCTGAGACCGCATTCCTATTGCCTGCCATTGATCAAGCGTGAGGAACATCGGCTGGCGGTGCGAAGCGCGGCGGTCAGCGGGTCGTCGAAATTCTTTCTCGGCACCGACAGCGCGCCGCACGCGCGCGAAGCCAAGGAGTCGGGGTGCGGTTGCGCCGGCATCTTCAACGCGCCATTCGCGCTCGAAGCCTATGCCCAGGTGTTCGACGAAGAAGGCGCGCTCGATCGGTTCGAGGCGTTCGCCAGTCTCAGCGGCCCTGCCTTTTATGGCCTTCCGGCCAATGAAGGGACGATCACTCTGGAGCGGGCAGAGTGCGCGGTACCGGATCAACTCGGCAAGCTGGTGCCGTTCGGCGCCGGCGCCAGTTTCAGCTGGCGATCGGCCGGTTAGGACCGGCCCGAACCCTTAGGGCCGACGATATCCCCGAAGAAGCGCTCTACCCGGTCATAGCATTCGCACGAACGCCGCTGCAGGCCGTCACGGTCATGCACCTCGATGATCCCGCGCCTGGTGGTGATCAGCCCCTCATCCTGCAATTCCCGGGCGACGGCATTGACCGTGGTCCGCTGCACGCCCAGCAATCCGGCAAGCGATTCCTGGGTCAGCTCAAGCCGCGTCCCGGCCCGGTCATGGGCGGTGAGCAGCCAGCGTGCGGCGCGCGCCTCGATCGGGTGAAAGCTGTTGCAGGCGACGGTCTGCATGATCTGGGCCAGCAGGTAATCGGAATAGCGGCAGAACAGGTTGCGCAAGTGCGCCGACCGGCCCTTGGCATCTTCAATCGTACTCATCGGTAATCGCGCGGCGGGACCGGCGACCATCACCTCGGCGCGCGTGAACGCGGGCACATAGCCGCAACTGATGATCCCGCCGACCGCCCCTTCCCGGCCGATCGAAGCGACTTCCACCGAGCGTCCGTCCTCAAGGTCGACAACCATTGAGATCATCGTCGAGCCGAACGGAAAGAGTGAATGGGCCACCTCGGTGCCGCGCCGGAGCACCGTCCTGCCGAGATCGAGCTGGACCATTTCGATCCGCTCCTCGATCATGCTTCTCAAATCATCGGGAAAAGTGGCCAGGAGCCGATTGCCGGCAAAGGCATCGGCAATGGACGGGGGAGCGTAGCGAGTAGCGGACATGGTCAGCAGCCTATTGTGCGGAGATTCGCCTCACCAATGTTCGGGCGATCAATTCGTTGCCGAAATTGCCGCGCAAGGGCAGTTGAACGTGGCTCAAGGGTTCGCTAAGGCCCGCCGACGCCGTTCCCGGAGACGTGGGTGAGTGGCTGAAACCAACGCTTTGCTAAAGCGTCATACGGGCAACCGTATCGAGGGTTCGAATCCCTCCGTCTCCGCCAACTTCCAGTCCGCTGATGTTCACCGGCGTCCGCCATACCTCCCCTCGTGATCTGGCCTGTTGCGGATTTTGTTCCCATACTCATACCGCCACGGTGCCGGCTAATGACCGGTTTCGACCCAAAGTTGCCATTAGCGCGGCGTCTGATTTCGACCCACTGCGGATACTTACAAGGAAAAGCTTTCCCCCAAGTACAAGTGGCGGACGACAGGGTCGGTTATTAACTCCGCCGCGGTTCCATCGAAAATGACAGAGCCCTCATGGAGCACATAGGCACGGTCAATTAATTCAATGAGATCGTGCAGGTCGTAATCGCTGATGAGCACACCGATCGTCCTTTCTCTAAGAGACGTCACAGTTCGAACCACTTCGCTGACTGACATGGGATCCAGACCTCGGAACGGCTCATCCAACATTAGGATGACAGGATGGGTCGCCATTGCCCTGGCAACCTCACAGCGCCGCCGCTCCCCTCCGGACAAACTCGTGGCTGATTGCCCCCTGACGCGGTTTAGCTGATATTCCTGGAGAAGTTGCTCGAGCCGGGCGATCCTGACGTCTGCATCGGATTCCGAGAAACTCAGAGCAAGTTCGATATTTTCCTCGACGCTTAGCTCTCGAAAGATGCTCGGCTCTTCCGGAAGGTAGGAAAGGCCCTGGTTCACCCGCTCGTTAGCCACTCGTGTCGTAATGTCCTGGCCACCGAGAATAACCCTGCCTGAATTTGGCGCCACAAAGCCAGCGAGGAGCTGGAACAAGCTCGTTTTGCCGGCTCCGTCGCGCCCAAGGAGCCCGACGACTTCGTCTTGATCAACATGGATCGATATGTTGGACAGGATTTGGTTTCTGCCGATTGCATAGCAGATCTTTTCGGTCGCAAGCCTGACCAAACCAGTGCGTGCCCTCTCGGTTGCCCAAACTCGAGTTTCCTTCACGTGATTCTTTACCGCGCAACTCTCAACTTGGCGCATCACTTCCGAGCGCCACGAGGGAGGGCCAGGATGGTGAACATTAATGGGGGCTCCAGCTGTTCGGAAAATTGCACCGCAGACTAAAAAAGGGGCGGGAGGTCCGTACTCCCACCCCAATCGCTTAGTTCAGTTGGTAGTCTAGATCGTTTCGAGATTCAGCGCGCAGGGCTTGTTGTCCATTGTGCCGACCTCATAGGACAGACGCTGGCCGGTCTTCGGCGGGTTCGCTTTGATGTCCCACTTAAAGGCGCTTCTCTCGAACGGCAGATTGTCGCCGCCGGCTTCCGGCTTGATCGAGCCGCGGCCCTGATCGACGTCGAACGAATTGACGGTGCCAAAAGTTTTCATGGTGAGTTCCTTCGTTACAGGCGTCACAATTGGCGCCTGTTAGCTAGGAGACGTTAAAGATAGGAGGAAGGCGTAAATCACGCCTAGAACCGTCTTGCGACTGGTAGCACCTATTACAACGGTTCCAAGGAAATAGGGTTGCGGCGTGAGCACCTGCGCGGCCTCCATTCAACCCAGTTACTACTCCGGCGGGGCCGTTTGTGCTCAGCTTGGCCGCCACGAAAAGCTAAGTCCGCTGTCCGCCCCCATATCGGTCATTAACGCGCCGGATGGAATTTCATCGAGCAAGAGCTAATCCATCAGTTATTCCGGCTCCAATTCAATGGGAACTTTGGTGGGTGCCGGACGCTTATCTTTTGAGGGGGCAAATTGGATGAATATTGACCCGCTTGATTACCATTGCATTGTTTATGTCGATCTTGCCGGCATCCGCCTGGGGCCAATCCAACGGGGACGTAACGCCTCTGGCATCGCCGAGCTGGCAAACTAAGAAGGCGGAAGTAAACCCTTCGAACTATTCTCTTCAGGGCGCGGGGCCTGCCGCCACCGCGCCTAGTGGTTCGGGCACCCGGATGTTCGCCAGCACGGAAGTTTCATCCCATGCCACGATCGGCTTTGGCATGTTCGGTCTAAAACCCGAGCGATCCGCCCAGCCGCACGTTACCGGAAATGACGCGGGCAAGCCCCGCTCACGTCGTGCGGCGGTCGGACTCAGCCTGAAATTCTAGCGCGACGGTCAGGCGGAACGGCGCTTCTTCAAGCCATTCGACCGTCACTAAAGGGTCATCAGTGAGCCTAGGCTTCGGTCACGACTAAGAGCGACTGGTCGCGGAGTTTGAGGCGAAGCGCGACCTCAACGCCAATCAAGTGGGTTGAACGCCCGATAGCCCATCCCAACCGGGCCGCAAGGTCGGTTGCCCGTCTGTTATGTTCGCAAGGGCTTCATATTTCTCAGCAAGGTCGAGATGGATGTTGGCGATGGTCTGGTCGCCACAATCGGCGGCTCGGGCGCGCTCCTCAATGGCACGCGCTCGAAAATATTCGGAATCCTCGGTGGACATTTTCTGTCTCCCACGTAGCAAGCGGGAGCGCAGGTCTCTCAGCCGGGCGGATGCTCAATAGACGGCGTCGCCCGATAGTTTCTCATAGCACCGTAACGTTCGCCAACCTAATCGCTGAGGAATGTCTGCTTTCGACCCATTGCGGCCATTAGCGCTTAGGATGATATTCCCACCCGGGCGGAACGTCTCCACAGCGGATAAGCCATTGCTCGTACCCGTCACCCCGGAACACCAACTTGTCTCGACGAGTTCGCGTAAATTGCTGTCGATAGACGTGGCCCGCTTCGGAGATGGGCTCACCATATCCCGGTTCGACCGTCACCCGCACGAGATAGTCGCCTTCTATCCACCAGCGAGAGACGCTTTCTCCATCCGTCACGTAGCCATTGCGCCCATAGAACTCGGATTCTGGACAATCTCCGCGCCGGAGGGGCGTTGTCGGACTGACCCAGGCCCACTGCCCAATCATCCAACTAGGATGAGATTTGGCGGCAGCATTTGCGCCAGTCGAGAGCAAGACTGCGGCGGAAACGAGCGCGGTTATCATGCTGGTCATGGCCGCCCAAATACCGCGCATACTTTTGCCAGCTTCTTAATGTCCGCTTTCCACCCAAAGCGGACATTGGCCCCACTACGGATGGTTTATTAAAACGGACCCGTATTGCGCTCGATGACGCACTTCCCCAAATTGGTAAATTCGAGCTTGAAAGCGTCCGGATCGAAATACAGGAACTCCTTGCAATGAGCAGGAATGAAGCCCGGAACGCCTTTTCCGTAGGTTAGAAAGAAGCTCACGCAATCCCCCAGGCTTACGCCTGGAAATTGTGGCAGAATATCTGTTCTGCAGAACTTGATCAGCTCAGGTGTAGCATTGGGCGGTATCGGATCGTCATGCATGACGATTCTCCCATTTTCGACGGCAAGCAAACAGTCTCTTTGCGGGAGCGAAACGACCTTACACCTTGCTGCTGTGCTTGTGAATGTGAGGAGGTCGTCGGTGTCCGCTTTCCACCCATTCCGGCCATAATCGATCCGTTCCAGTCATCGTCGCCGGTATGTGTGGTAAACGCCGAACCCAGTTTAACTTATGGTGTTGGCGGAACAACGAGGCTCAGCCAAGTGTCGTGCATCCGATATGGCTCGCTTCGCTTTCAACATGGCTAACAAGCCAACGGTCGAGATGGACCTTCCGAACGTGGCGGAAGCGAAGTGTGAAGCTGCACGCTATCTCGGTCGGATGGTCTGCGAGGAAGCTGCCCAGTTTTGGGAAAGCGGTGAACTGAGTCTAATCGTATGCGATGACAAGGGGTTGGTTCTGTTCACGCTGGACATGATTGCCCGCGACGCCCCAGCACTCCGGATTGAAATACCGCAGCGAATCTAGTCCGGGTTGGGTCGCCAAAGGCCGGTTGAACGACTCACTAATGACCGCTTCCCACCCATTGCGATCATAAGGGTGCTCGGGTCCTGCGCGAACGTAGCCGAACGCGTTCGGGATCGATTCAAATGCTAGGCAGTTGCTTTCGTGCCTAATTGCTCGCAAATTCCGCCGACGATGCAACCGTCGCGGAGGTGCTTATGCGCATGTCTCGCCGGCTTGGAATCCTGCTTTGCGCAACGTGCATCCTGCCAGCAACAGGGTGCAAGAGCGCTTCCAATGAGCCCAGCCTCGATGAAGTGAGGTCGATCGCCGAGAAATATCGCGACGTGAACGTTGCTAAGGCGGAAGGCTATACCACCGACAACAAATGCGTAACCGCGGCCATGCTCGGACAACCCGCTGCGTTGGGGGCGATGGGATTGCACTATGTCCGCAGGGATATGCTTGGCCTCCCGCCCAAACCCGCCCCGCCCGGCAGCGGACGGGTTCACGGAACCGGCACGCACACCGATTTTCGCCAGCCGGCGATGCTGGTCTACGAGCCGCAGCCGGACGGTTCGCTGCAACTGGTCGCGGTCGAAAATTTGACGTTTGCAGCGGCCTGGCACGCCAATTCCAAGGCGCCGCCGACCTTCCATGGCCGAACCTATCCGCTGCTCAAGGACGATCCCGCGACCGAAGTGGACGAAGCGCATGGATGGGAGCCCCACTATGAGCAGCATCTGTGGGTCTTCCGTGATAATCCGAACGGCGCTTATTCGCCTTTCAATCCGAAGGTGACCTGCCAGCATCATCAAGGACCCGCGCCGGCGCCACACACGATGTAGACCCTTACCGTCGCTGGGCGGAGTCCGACTAACAGTTGAACGGCCGCGCCGTTAGGCGCAAGGTAAGTCACTCCAATGGGGGCATTGGATGGCATCGCTGTTCCTCAGTTATTCTCACGATGACATCAGCCGCGTCAGGCCACTCGCCGCTGCATTGGAGCAAGACGGCCACAGCGTCTGGTGGGACAGTCACCTATCCGGTGGTCAGGAGTTCGCCGACGCGATCGAGCAGGCGCTCGAGTCTGCCAATGCGGTGATCGTCTGCTGGACTACCAAATCCGTCCGATCCGCTTGGGTGCGCGACGAAGCTGGGGCGGGCCGTGATAGCGGCCGTCTGGTGCCGGTGTCGCTCGATGGTTGCCTTCCGCCCCTGGGCTTTCGCCAATATCACACGATCGACCTGTCGCGCTGGAACGGGCAGCCGGAGTCAAGCGCGCTCGAACCACTGAGAAAGACAATCGCCGAACGGGCGAACGGCGTTCCGCAAGCGATGTCATCGCTCCCGCTGAAGGGCACTCGTCGGCTGCGGCAAAGCCGCTGGGCCATAGCGTCGGTCGCCGCACTGTTGCTGGTCGCCGCAGGCGCGCTTTATTTGCTGCTCTTGGGAGGAAAGGGCTCGATCGAGCCCAAGGTTTCCGTTGGGCAATTCGCACTCGCCTCGGCCGACTTGCCGCCCCGTTTGCCAAACATGATCGGGCAGGAAATCGTCGCCGCATTCGGCGCGGAAAATGCGGTCGCGGTAGTATCGCCGGGCGACCGCAAAGCGGGGAAGTCACCGTTCGTGATGGACGGCAGCATCAGCCGGTTAGGGTCAGCAGTGCGCTTCACCGTAAACTTGAAGAGCCGGAAATCCGGAGTGGTCCTATGGTCCAGCGCCTATGAACATGAAGCGGCGGATGCTGTGGCGGCGCGCCAGGCCGCTGTCGGCGCCAGCCAGGTCGTGCGCTGCGGATTGTGGGGCGCATCCTCCTATCAGAAGCAAATGTCGGACATGGCGCTCTCGCTCTATCTGAAATGGTGCAACGAGCATTGGAGCGGCTCGACCAATGAAACCGCTGAACTGGATGCCGCCCGCCGTGTGACGGTGGCCGTTCCTGATTTTTCGTTCGGCTGGTCGGCCTTGGCATTGGCGACCGTTCCGCTTGCCGCAGCGCAGTCCGCTGACGCCAAGCAGCTGCGTGAAGAAGGCACCGCCGCGGCACAAAAGTCGATGACACTCGATGGCCAGAATCCTGAGGGCTATATGGCGCTCGCCGGCCTACTGCCGCTCGACCGCTATTCCGAGCGGGAGGCATTGCTGAAGAAGGCACTAAGCGTCCGGCCGACCGAATGCGGGTGCGAGCGCCAGGCCTATGGTGATTTCCTTGCTTCGGTCGGCCGCATGGAAGAGGCCGTCGAGCAGTATGAGCGAGCCCGCGACATGCGACCCTTGGCGCCGTTCAGCAATCTCCGCTTCGCGCAGGCGCTGTATATGGTTGGCCGCAGCGACGAGGCTGACAAGGTGCTGGGCTCGACGCTCGAGCTGTGGCCGGGCGCGACCTCGCTCCGGCTGCTCAAGATCAAGTCTGCCTTGTGGACGCACCGTTATGACGAAGCCATCGCGCAGCTCGGCACACCGGACCTCCCGCTCACCAGCACCCAGCGGGAGACGCTGGCCAATGCCTTTGGCGCGCTGAAGACGCGCAATCCGGCGATGCGAGCAAAGTCCGTCGCCGACCTTGAAGGATTTGCCGCCGATCCCCGCTACAACGACAAGGTCGTGGTCGGTACGCTTGCCGCTCTTGGCGCGAGTAGCTCGGCGCTAGAGGCGGCCGCAAACCTCGTTCGCACCCGAGGCTTGCTCGACGCCGACATATTGTTCGAGCCTAACATGGCTGCGGCCCGGACCGATCCCGCCTATGCCGATCTCGTCGGCAAGCTAGGCCTCGTTGAATATTGGCGACTGGGGCGAAACCCACCCGATATTTGCCGGGATTCGAACCGGCCGCGCTTTTGCGCGCTCGCATGAAGGAGGGACTGGCGATGAAATTGTTGATACCAATGATCGCGCTGCTCGTCTGCGCCTGTGACCGAGAGTCGAAAGGCAGCGCCGCCGCGTCATCGCCGGCTCTTCCCGATGCGGCGTCAATCAAGCAGTCAACTCCCACCAGCAAAGCGCCGCTCGTCCTACCGCTCCCCAAGGACCAGAAGGAACTCGATCGCCTGATCCTCGCGGGCTATACGCCGCACGGCAATCACCTTCACCCGCCGGGCGTGCTGGAATGCCCGCTCGCCAAGGACAAGGAAGCCGTCATGTAGCGACCGCTTTCCACCCAACGCAGACATTAGAACCGCTCGATGAGGGCTCTCGGCTAGCAGCGGCAGTGCGATCCGCCGAATCCCAAATGCGACATGAGTAGCGGTCGCCGGTGGCACTTAATCGACAGGCTGTTGCGTCACGCTAAGCCGGTAATTGGGGTGCCGCGAGTGCGGAGGTTGTGATACCGAGCTAGCGGGTCAGTTGAGGCGAGGGGGTGACGCCATGACGACAATTGCTGCGGGGAATCCACGGCGCGAGCCGCTTCCGGATGCGCTTTCGGGCACGCCGAGAGCCCATGCGATCGACCGGTGGATCTACGTGTTCATGGCGGTATGGTTTATCGCCATCGTGCTGGTCGGGTTCATCCCGGATTCGATCATGAAGGTGGCGCTGGTGAAGGCCGGCTCGCGAGCGCCGTTCCCGCTGGTGCTGCACATGCATGCGGTGGTGATGGGATCCTTCCTGTTGCTGTTGCTGACGCAGACTGTGCTGATGGCGACGGGGCACAAGGCGCTGCACATGCAGCTCGGCATTTTAGGGGCGGTTCTGGCCGCCGCGCTCGTGGCCGTCGGCTTCGTGCTGGCGCCGACCATGTATTACCAGGTTTGGGGCGGAGCGACCTTCGGTCCGCCGGAGGTCCGCAAGGCGCTGGCCCCAGTGGTGCCGCTCGTCGAGAATATCCTGCTCCTCCAGATTTCGGCGGGACTGATGTTCGCGCTGTTCATCACCATCGGCCTTAGGGCGAGGGGCCGCGATGCCGGATTGCACAAGCGGATGATGTTCCTGGCGATCGCAGTGCCGCTGGGCGCGGCGATCAGCCGGATGACCTGGCTGCCGACGACGATGCCGGGGAGCCCGCTCTCCATCAACCTGTTTGTGTTGGTGGCGATTGCGCCGATGTTCGTGTGGGACGTGATCCGCAACCGGCGGGTGCATAAGGCTTACTGGATCTGGCTTCCGATCTTTGCGTTCGTCGTGACGGTTGTGAACCTGGTGTGGGATAAGCCGTGGTGGCACGCCACCGCGAAGGCCATCATGCGTGTGTGATTCCTATCTAAGGCGAATGGCAGCTTTCCACCCATTGCGGTCATTAGCATATCATGTCGCCGCAGCCGAAATCGCCACGGACACGGCCATCGCAAGCATGGCCATCACTTGAATAAAGAAGAACGCGAATCGCACCGATGCTGTGACATTCGACGGCACAAACGACACGTGAACGAAAGTCTGGCAGATGCGCGAGACGATGACTGCAACGGCAAATATGTCGACCCAGCCGCCTTCGGCACCAGCCATGGTGGCGCAAAAAACTATTGCACTAAAAACGCCCAGGTTCTCGACGCAGTTCATGTGAGCTCGCATTGCTCGGCGGTACCAGTCGCTACCTTGAGCCACGTCCGCCCGCCATTCAGAGATGCTGGACCGTCCCGTAAGAATCCGCGACCATCGATAAGCGCCTATCGTGCCGAACAAGACCAATATCGTCCAAACGGCAAAGGCCAGCAGCGCCCACTGGGGAATTGTCATATCTTCCTCCTAGCCGGACAGCACTAGAGATCCCCTCCCCAATTGGAATTGATCGTTGCTGAACAGATCGATCGAAATGCCTCACAGTATCCGCTTTCGACCCAAATCGGGCATGCAGCACTTTGATCTGCGTTGCTTTGGATCGAAGCTAGATCGCGCTCAAACAATCCCTTCAATGGGTAGTCCGGCGGCTTTCCATTCGGGAAAGCCATCTTCAAGGCGGCGTACTTGATAGCCACGTGATCTGAGGACAGACACCGCCTCGACCGAGAAGACGCAATAGGGTCCGCGACAGTAGGCAATGACCTCCTGGTCGGGGGGCAGCTCATCAAGCCGACGTTCAAGTTCGGCGACAGGAATGTTAAGTGCTCCAGGCAGATGCCCGACCGCAAACTCGTCATCCGGCCGAACGTCGAGGACCGTAACGATATTGTCATGCAGCATCTCAATCAGCTCATCTTTCGAAACAGGTGCGAGCGCATCGCGTGCGCGGAAGTAGTCGTTCATGACCCGGTCGATTTCCGCGATGTTTCGTTCTCCAACGCGGCCGAGGGCACTCATTAAAGCGACAACCTCCGTGTCGCCCGCGAGGCGGTACAAGATTTGTTTGCCGCTGCGCTCCGTCTCCACCAGCCGCGCTCGCCGCAGGATTTGAAGATGTCGCGAAGTGTTGGCGAACGTCAGGCCCGAGCGAACTGAAAGCTCCTCGACGCTGCGCACTCCCTGCGCGAGGTGTTCAAGCAACTCCAGCCGATGAGCATGACCGAGTGCCTGAGCCACTTCGGCGAGGCTTGCATAAATCGCCTTCTTGGGTTTTTCGCCTGACAGAAGAACCCTCCATAAACATTCAATCGTTTGATTGCGTGGTCTTGTTGCTTCGCAACTGGCGGGGAAAGACTCGATGCATGCGGCTCCGGGCCTTTCCTCGCGCGGACCAGATCAACTTCTAGACCTTGGCCTCTTTCTCGGTCTTAGCTCGCCAAAGCCGGGGGATGAGCATCGGCGTGTTACGGCGATAGACGAGATAATGTTCACCGAACGCATCGACGAGATCGCGCTCTTCCAACTGGATGGCTATAAGGATGTACGCCGTAGTTGCGAGTGCAAAGACCAGGTGCGCCACCGTCATGGTCGGCGCGGCCCAGAAGATTGTGAGCCAGCCCACATAGAGAGGATGGCGCACCAGCTTGTAGAGGCTCGGCGTGTAGAATTGCGGCGGTCGATACGGATTGCCCCTCAAGCGACGCCAGACCTGCTTCAGTCCGAACAGATCGAAATGGTCGATAAGGAAGGTACTATAGAGGAGCAGAGACCAACCGAGCAGATAAATGACGATGACGGCATTGCGCGCGAGGCCGGCCGGGGCCGTCCAAACCACTCCTCCGATCGGCTCCCAAAAGACGAACAGCGCCACAAGAGCGAGCGAGCTTAAGAGTACGTAAGTGCTGCGCTCGACAGCCTCGGGCACGAAGCGCGTCCACCAGCGCTTAAAGGCAGGACGGGCCATGAGGCTGTGCTGGACGGCGAACAGCCCGAGCAATGCCAGGTCGATTCCGAGGGCCTGCAGGACGGAAACGTTTGGCGCTCCATCGAGCGTAGTCGGGGTAAAGAATCCACCGATGAAACCGATGGCGTAGAGAAAGGTGCCCAGAAAGACGCCGTAGCTAATTGTACCGTATATGAATGCAGCCGTTCCGGATTTGGACGAGTTCGAATCACTCATAAATTGTCTCCAAGGCCGGACTTGCAAAGTCGCTCCCGACGTTGGCGCCAGCCTGCTCGTATTTGATTTAATACCTGACAGATCGACAGCTCAATACATCATTCAACAGATCGATTGAATGATGTTAACAATCTGGGACGAGGAGAGCAACCCCCTTGTTCGCGAAGCTATGGAACAAGGACTCTCCGCCTTCAGTACACACGGGTTAGAGCCTCCACGACCGCAATGAGCGCGCGTCAGTCGGGCACGAATTGGCCGAAAGCAGATCGTTCGCTTAAGGCAGGAATCGACCCATTGCGGCCATTGGCTGCGAGTGATCTGTTTCATAAGATCGGCTGGTCAAATCCTGGAATTGACACCGTAGAGAGTTAGATGAAGGCTGTGATTTCCCGAGGGGGGATTGTGCCATGCGCAAGTTGCTTTTGTCGATTTTCGCGGCGCTTTGCTTAGCTGCCGCTGCTCCATCACCCACCGCATCAGACAGCATTGACGTAATCGCCCGCGAATATGTGGTCCTCGCGCTTGCCGCGAAGCAGATCGAGCCTGATTGGATCGAAGCGCCGGAGGTGCAAAAAGAGCTGAGAGCCGAGGCAGAGATTGCGAAGCTCGACGCTCCGACCATCATTGATCGAGTAGGAAGGCTGGTCGATCGTCTCGACAAGATCGCCGTTCCGAGTGACCGCCTCCTTGCTGAACGTCACGAATGGCTGCGAGCGAACCTTGTTTCACTGCGCATGCAGTTGGAGGCAAAATCAGGCACCAAATTGCCGCTGCGGGAAGAAGTGAGACTGCGGTACGGGTTTCAGCCAGATTTCGAGCCGCTCAGTTCCTACGATCCTATCCTTGAGCGCCTCGACAAGCAGTTGCCGGGCAGCGGTAGCCTGTCCGATCGCATCGCACGTATGCGTCAAGCGACAATTGTCCCTGCTGACCGTGTCTTAGCCGTACAAGAAGCAGCGTTGGCAGAATGCCGGCGCAGGGCAGCGCAGCATGTAAGGATCCCGACGGGTGAAACCGTCGAAGTTCGCTGGGTTGAAAACTCCCTTTATCCGGGGGGCAACACCTTCAAGGGCAACGGCCACAGCGTCACGGAATTTAGCAGCGACTATAAGTGGGAACTCGACCAGCTGCTTTGGGTAACATGTCACGAGATCTATCCAGGTCATCACGTGCATTTCGCCACCCAAAGTGCTGAATTGTTCCACAAACGGGGATGGCCAGAGTTCTCAATTTCTCAGAACTACGGACCGACAATTCCAGGCGCCGAAGCAATTGCCGAATATGGTGTCGGTCTAACATTTCCGATCGAAGATCGCATTCGCTTCGAACGCGATGTCCTCTACCCGCTTGCGGGTCTAAAGATGGCCAATCCAGATGCCTGGCGTGCATTCTGGACTGCAAGGTTTGACATGCTTGGTGCGTCGGCAAGCGTTGCAGCAGCCTATTTAGATGGGAAGTTGAACAAGGAGCAAGCAACGCAGGCTTTCATCAAATATCGGATGATGACCCCGGACGGTGCTAGTAAAATCCTTCCAATGATCGACCAAGATGGAAGCTACGTCATCGCATCTGATGTAGGTTGGATGACCATTGATCGGCGACTGCGCGGACGTTCGCTCTCGGATCGCTGGCAAGCTTTTCAGCGGGTGCTGCAGGAACCCATGACGGTGGCCGATCTTCAAAAGCTTTAGCGCACAAGGGCGCTGCTTCAAAATGGCCCTTTCCACCCATTGCGGTCAGTAGCCTAATGGCTGCTTTCGACCCATTGCGGTCATGGCCGCAACCGACCGGCGCCCCGCCGCCGTTAACCTCCGCTGGCTGGGAGATCGCTGTTGAAGATGTCTGCAGCGGCTTTCCACTCGCTGCCGATCTTCCGCCAAAC
>Ga0310810_10001652_pt1 | contig 23586 bp, 22 predicted proteins | sample NCmetagenome_FD_207641 | JGI IMG/M metagenome (GOLD analysis project Ga0310810, IMG submission 207641) | Soil microbial communities from experimental microcosm in Duke University, North Carolina, United States - NC | ecosystem: Engineered > Artificial ecosystem > Soil microcosm > Unclassified ... | reverse complement strand
TCGCTCTACACCGGAGCGACCACGGACGTCGAACGCGAGATGAAGACGATGAACGGCGGGGGAGGGAGCGTCTACGTGCGCGCCCGCGCCCCGGTCTTCTTGGCGTACACGGAGGAGTACATGAACGAGCATGACGCCCTGAAACGCGCTGCGTCCGTGAAACGCCTCGGCCGCGTGGGCAAAGAGCGGCTGCTCGTCGCGCCCGGTTTCGGCGCCATCGGCGACCTCGGCCTGGCGACGTGATCGAAAGAGAAAAGCAAAAAGGGAAAAGCTTAGAGGAAGGCCCATCCTCTGAGCTTTTTTCTTTTCTCTTTTCCCTTTATTGAAGGTTCCCCGGCGTCAGAGTATACTCTCAGAAAGATGCGGATGACGCGTCTTTTCATGGTTTTATGGCCTGGCTGCGGAAGGAGAAGGTCAACAACGTCGTCCTCACGATGGTCTACGCCGACTTCCTCCTGGTCTCGGCGACCGGTTTCCTTTCGCCCATTTCCGCGGTGTACATCACCACGCAGATCGCGGGAGCCTCGCTCTCGACCGTCGGTTTCGTCACCATGCTGTTCTGGGTGGTGAAGTCCGCGACGCAGATCCCCGTGTCGTCCTACGTCGACGCGCGGCGCGGCGAACGCGACGACTTCCAGTTCATGATCGTCGGCTGCATCATCAGCGCGGTCGTGCCGCTCCTCTATTATTTCTACGTCCGGGAGACCTGGCAGCTGTTCGCCGTGGAGACGCTCAACGGCGTCGGCTACGCCATGCAGGTCCCGACCTGGCTCGCCATCTTCACGCGGCACATCGACAAGCACCGCGAGAGCACGGAGTGGACCCTGCACTCGAACGCCATCGGCCTCGGCTTCGCGGCGACCGCGGCGTTCGGCGGCGTGCTCGCGGACCGGTTCGGCTTCCGGGTGCTGTTCCTCCTGGTGTCCGCCGTCATGTTCATGGGCACGGTCGCGCTGCTGTTCATCAAGGACGAGATGCTCGCCTCCGACGGGCGCGAGATCCCGCAGGGTTACGCCATAAACCAAGAGAAGCAGAAGATACGGAGCTGAACCACGACTATGGGACAATTCTGGCACGACTACCTTTATAACCCGCTGCTCAACGTCCTGTTCTTCCTGTACTCCGGGCCGGCCTTCGGCAACCTCGGTGTCGCGGTCATCGAGTTGACCGTGCTGCTTCGCCTCGCGCTCCTGCCGTTCACCATCCTCGAGGAACGCAGCCGCTTCCGCTACGAGAAGCTCAACAAGAAGATCGAGGCCATCGAGCGCGACTTCAAGACGGACCACGTGAAGCGCGCCGAGCGCATCCGCGAGCTGCTGAAGGAGCACAAGGTCAGTTACTGGTCGAAGGTCGTCGTTCTCGGCGTGCAGCTGCTCGTCCTCGTCCTGCTCTACCAGGTCTTCATCGGCGGCATCCGCTTCACCCGCTACGAAGTGCTCTATCCTTGGGTCTCGGCGCCGCAGCAGCCGGTCAACACGACCTTCCTCGGCTTCGACCTGGCCTCGCACAGCCTGCTGTGGGCCGGCATCGTCGCGGTGCTGCTCTTCCTCCAGATCTACACGGTGCAGAAGCAGCGCGAGCACCTCATCCGCCGCTCCGACGTGATGTACTTGTTCGTCTTCCCGATCTTCACGCTCGTCATCCTGCTCATGCTGCCGATGGTGAAGTCGCTCTTCGTGCTCACCTCGATGCTGTTCTCGATGTTCATCTTCGGAGCGCGCAAGGCCCTCTTCAAGGTCCCGATGCCGGACGCGGACTAGCCTTAAAGCCGTTTTTCCGCTACGATGCCGGAGGTAAGCGCATCCTCCGGCTTTTTTGGCTGAGGTTCGCGCAAGGAACGTATGAGCGACAGCCTGGACAAGATCATGTATTCGTTCGTGGTCGAAGACGTCCTCAAGGGACTCTTCATTTACGTTCCGCCGGGCTACGTGGCCTGCGTCTACGACCTCGGCCGCGGCGTGCTCAAGAAGGTGCTCACCCCGGGCCTCCACCTCAAGATCCCGTTCTGGCAGAAGGCCAAGCTCTTCAACACGCAGACGCTCGAGTACTCGATCAGCCGCCGGTTCAGCCCGGACAACGACCAGGCGATGGGGGACCATCCGATCGCGGCGACGACCATGGACGGCAAGCGCATCTCGATGGAGGGCACCGTGCTCCTGCGCCTCGACATCAACCAGGTGCCGACCATCTGGCAGAACGTCGGCGAGGACTTCGTGTCGAAGATCGTGCGCCCGACCATCCGCAGCCGCATGCGCATGATCGCCTCGCGCTACAACCACCAGGACATCTGCTCGACGCACCGCGACAAGGTCGAGGTCGAGACCAAGAACGAGCTCGAACGCATCTTCTATCCGCGCGGCATCTTCGTGGAGAACGTGCTGCTCTCGGACATCAACCACATGAGCGGCTCGGGCTCGGGCTCGCGCGACGAGCATGAGGACGAGGAGTGAAAGTAGAGTACAGAGGACAGAGGTGAGATGAAGTGACCTTGAAAAAACCGCCCTGCCCAAGCAGGGCGGTTTTGTGATGCCCCTGCCTCTAAACTCTGTCCTCTGTCCTTTGCCCCTCACCCTTGACCGCCCGCCCTTTTTCCGCTAGGTTGCACGGTCGCACCTTCCACCCCGACCAAGGAGCAAAACATGACCTCCGTCATCACGAACGGCCGTCCCATCGTGCTCGGCACCGCCTCGCCGTGGCGCCAGAAGGAAATGAAGGCCATGGGCCTCGCGTTCACGGCGATGTCCCCGGACATCGACGAGAAGGCCATCCGGCATCCGGATCCCGCGATCCTCACGCTGCACATCGCCGTCGCCAAGGCCGCGGCGCTGCTCGGAAGGATCGCCGAGCCCTCGCTGCTGGTCACCTGCGACCAGGTCGCGGTCTTCCGCGGCGAGGTCCGCGAGAAGCCCGCCGACGCGGGCGAGGCGCGGCGCTGGCTCGCCCAGTACGGCGGCACGTCCGTGGTCACCGTGACCACGGTCGTCGTGACCGACACGGCCACCCGCCGTTCCGTCCACGGCGTCCACGCCGCCACCGCGCATTTCGCGCCGCTGCCGCCGAAGGCCATCGACCGCGCCATCGCGCGGGGCATGGTGCTCAATTCCTGCGGCGCCTTCACCATCGACGACCCGGACCTCGGTCCGTACGTCGACGGTCTCTACGGCGAAGGGGACCAGGACGAGCTCCGTTCGAGCATCGCCGGCCTGCCGCGCGCCCTCACGCGCAAGCTTCTCTCCCGCATCCTCGGCTAGCAGATCCGCCTCATTTGGGGCGGATTTTTTATCCCCAGTCCGGGGACAGTCCCCGAATTGGGGATAAGGATCCGCCCGGTCGGGGCGGATTTTTTTGCCCTTGACGCCTTTTGAGGCCCGCCTATACTTAGCACTCGAAGGGAAGGAGTGCTAACCCGCCCGACCCTCGAGCTCCCAGCTCCGAGCGCCAAGCTCCGAGCTTGAAGCTTGGAACTTGAAGCTCCTCGCATGCCCAACGACCCCGACAACCGGCTGCGCGACATCTTCCGCATCATCGTGCGGGAGTATTTGCGTTCCGCCGAGCCGATCGGCTCGGCCTATATCGTGTCGCGCCATCGTCTGGGCGTTTCGCCCGCGACGGTCAGGAACGACATGGCCGAGCTCGAAGAACGCGGGCTGCTCGAGCAGCCGCACACCTCCGCCGGGCGCATCCCGACCGAAGCCGGCTACCGCTACTACGTCGACGAGTTCGTCCGCGACGGCGAGCTCGAGGACAAGCCGCGCCGCGAACTCGAAGCCGCGGTCGTGGAGATGGAGCGCGACATGGAGAGCGCGGCGCGCAAGTTCGCGCGGACCGTCGCGTCCATCACCGGCGAGACGGCCATCATCCGCGTCGGCACGCAGTCGTACCTCACGGGCGTCCAGAACCTCATGGGCAAGCCGGAGTTCCGCGAGGGCGAGCTGATGCGCGAGGCGCTCCGGGCCGTCGACGAGCTCGACGCGCTCGTCGGCGATCTCGAAAGCCGCGCGAGCGAGGACGTGTCCGTGCTCATCGGCGCCGACAATCCCTTCGGCCGCGAGCTGTCGTCGGTGTTCACCGTGTTCGCCGCGCCCGACGCCGGCGAAGCGGTCATCGGCATCCTCGGGCCGACGCGCATGGACTACGACACCAACGTCGCGCTCCTGCGCTACATCCGGGAACGTTTGGACGAACTTGATGCGTAAATTGTCACCCCGCACTTGATGCGGGGTCCAGAAAAAAGACCTATGGACGAACAGCAGAACACCCCCGCGCCGGAACCGGCGCAGCAGCCCGCGCCCGAAACGCCGGGCGAAGACCTCCAGAAGAAGTGCGAGGAATATCTCGCCGGCTGGAAGCGCGCGATGGCGGACTACGCCAACCTCAAGAAGGACATGGAGCGCGAACGCGCCGAGCTCTCCAGGTACGCGGTCGCCGGCTTCGTCGAGAAGCTGCTGCCGACGGTCGAGAGCTTCCGCAAAGCGGCCGAGCATCTGCCGGCGGAACCGTACGACGCCGCGAAGACGAAGCAGTGGATCGACGGCGTCGGCCACATCCGCTCGCAGCTCGACGCCGCGCTCGCGTCCGCGGGCATCGCGGCGGTCGACAAGGACGGCGTGCCCTTCGACCCGAACCTCCACGACGCCATGATGATGGAAAAGCGCGAAGGCGCGGACCCGGGCACGGTCCTCAGAGTGCTCGAGCCCGGCTGGCGCCTCCACGACCGCGTCATCCGCCCGGCGAAGGTCGTCGTGGCGGAATAAAAAAGCCTCGAGGGGAAGAGGGGAAAAGGGAAAGAGCTTGCGGGCTCGATCCGACCCTCGGAATACCCCTCTCTCCCTCTACACCTTTACCCCTTTCCTATGCCCAAGATCCTCGGCATCGACCTCGGCACCACCAACTCCTGCGTCGCCATCATCGAAGGCGGCCAGCCCAAGATCATCGAGAACAAGGAGGGCGCGCGCACCACGCCGTCCGTCGTCGCCGTCTCCAAGACCGGCGAGCGTCTCGTCGGCCAGCTGGCCAAGCGCCAGTCGGTCGTGAACCCGGAGAACACGCTCTACTCCATCAAGCGCCTCATCGGCCGCCGCTGGGACGACCCCGAAGTGCAGCGCGAGTCGAAGGTCCTTCCTTATAGGATCGTGCAGAGCGGCACCGGCGTGAAGGTGAAGATGGGCGAGAAGGAATATTCGCCGGAGGAGATCTCGGCCATGGTGCTCGCGAAGCTCAAGGCCGACGCCGAGGAGAAGCTCGGCGAGAAGATCACCGAGGCGGTCATCACCGTCCCGGCCTACTTCGACGACGCGCAGCGCCAGGCGACCAAGGTCGCGGGCGAGGTCGCGGGCCTGACCGTGAAACGCATCATCAACGAGCCGACCGCCGCCGCGCTCGCCTACGGCTTCGACAAGAAGAAGGGCGGCAAGATCGCGGTCTACGACCTCGGCGGCGGCACCTTCGACGTGTCGGTGCTCGAGATCGCCGAGGACACGGTCGAGGTGAAGGCCACCAACGGCGACACGCACCTCGGCGGCGACGACTTCGACCAGCGCATCATCAAGTGGGTCATCGAGGAGTTCAGGAAGTCGGAGGGCATCGACCTCTCCAAGGACGTGCTCGCGCTCCAGCGCATCAAGGAGGCGTCCGAGAAGGCCAAGATCGAGCTTTCGACCGCGATGGACACGGAGATCAACCAGCCGTTCATCACCTCCGACGCCAACGGCCCCAAGCACCTCGTGCTCAAGCTCTCGCGCGCCAAGCTCGAGGAGCTCGTGCGCGACCTCGTCGAGAAGACGCTCGAGCCCTGCAAGAAGGCGCTCGCGGACGCCAAGCTTAGCGTGAACGACCTCGCGGAGGTCGTCATGGTCGGCGGCATGACGCGCATGCCGCTCGTGCTCGCGACCGTCGAGAAGTTCTTCGGCAAGAAGCCGAACATCAGCGTGAACCCGGACGAGGTCGTCGCGGCCGGCGCGGCCGTGCAGGCCGGCGTGCTCCAGGGCGAGGTGCGCGACGTGCTGCTCCTCGACGTCACCCCGCTCAGCCTCGGCATCGAGACGCTCGGCGGCGTCATGACCAAGGTCATCGAGCGCAACACCACCATCCCGACCTCCAAGACGCAGACGTTCTCGACCGCGGCCGACAATCAGCCGTCCGTCGAGATCCACGTGCTGCAGGGCGAGCGCGAGTTCAGCGCCGACAACAAGACGCTCGGCCGCTTCATCCTCGACGGCATCCCGCCGGCGCCGCGCGGCATCCCGCAGATCGAAGTGTCGTTCGACCTCGACGCCAACGGCATCCTCACCGTGAAGTCGAAGGACAAGGCCTCCGGCAAGGAGCAGAAGATCGTCATCACCGCGTCGACCGGCCTCTCCAAGGACGAGGTCGAGAAGATGAAGAAGGACGCCGAGCTCCACGCCGACGAGGACAAGAAGAAGAAGGAGATGGTCGAGCTGAAGAACAACGCCGAGGCGATGGTCTACACGAGCGAGAAGATGCTCAAGGACTTCGAAGGCAAGATCGCCGACGATAAGAAGAAGGAAGTGCAGGACAAGATCGACGCGCTCAAGGCCCTGAAGGACTCGACCGACAAGGAGGCCATCAAGAAGGCCGCGGACGAGCTCTCGACCGTCGCGCAGAAAGTGGGCGGCGAGATGTACCAGCAACAGCAACAGGCCGCGCCCCAGGCCGGCGCCGACCACGCCGCGAACGCCGGCGAAGAGAAGAAGCCCGGCGAAGAAGGCCCCATCGACGCGGAATTCAAGGAGAAGAAGTGATACCGCAGAAATGAATCCCGTCCACGAAAAGATCCTCAAGCTTCTCGACGACCAAGGCGTGAAGTACGAAACCCAAAGCCACGAAGCGGTGACGACGAGCGCGGACGCCGCGCGCGTGCGAGGAGTGTCCATGCACGCGGGAGCGAAAGCGCTCGTCCTGCAGGGAAGGAAGACCGGCAAACACTGGCTCGCGGTCATGCCCGCCGACCTGCGCCTCGCGGACAAGAAGTTCGAAGCGCTCGTCGGCGAGAAGATCAGCTTCGCGAAAGCCCCCGAGGACGTCACCGGCTGCGTGAAGGGCTCGGTCCCGCCGTTCGGCTCGGTGCTCGGCCTCGCGACCTACTGCGACAAGCGCCTGGCCGAGAACGAGACCATCCACTTCAACGCCGGCTCGCTCACCGATTCCGTGACCATGCCGTACGCCGATTACGCCCGCATCGAGAAGCCGGCCTTCGTCGAGATCACCGAGCCCGGCTGATGTTGAGGAGCTTGTACCCTGAACGCTGAACGCTGTACGCTTCGCGCTATGGAGATCGCCTTCCACTTCAACATGCCGCCGCAGCAGGACAAGGTGACCGTCATGTTCGGCGAGACCAACGACGAGGACGCCGGACGCCAGTTCCGCGTCGGCTTCAGGCGGCCGGGCGAACCGGACGAAGGCGCGCACTGGAGCCTGCTCGGCTGGGTCCAGGGCACCGACCTGAAGCGGCTGCTCGAGCTCCAGCTCGAGGTCGACCGCGGCGACACCGTCCGCATCGAGCGGATGGACCCCGGCGGCGCGACGACGTTCTTCGAGGTGAACACCGGAGAGAACTGGCCCGCGGCGGCCGTGGGCACCAACCCGATACTAAGTTCATGGACGTTCGAAGATTGATCCTATGGAACCCCAACAGAACAACCAGCTGCAGATCAAAGTGGACGATAAGACGCTGCAGGGCGTGTACGCGAACGCGATGCAGGTCCAGCATTCGAAGGAGGAGTTCGTGCTCGACTTCATGAACGTCTTCCCGCCGGCCGGCACGCTGCAGGCCCGCGTCATCGTCTCGCCCGCGCACATGAAGCGCATCGTCGCGGTGCTCAAGGAGAACATCGAGCGCTACGAGAACGCCAACGGCAAGATCGAGGCGGGCGAAGGCCCCGGCGAGATCGGGTTCAAAGCGTAGGCTCGAAGCTCAAAGCTCGCAGCTCGAAGCTCATGAAGAAACAAGACATCAAAAAGATCCTCGGCGCGGCGAAGGCCGGCGGCGCGGCGGGCGGCATCGCCTCCGCGCTCGTCTTCGGTCTCGTCGCGAACGGCCGCCGCCGCAAAGCGGAGCGCCTCGCCCGGGAAGCGGCGGAGAAAGACACGGAGTCGAAAGTCGAAAGTCGAGAGACCGGCGCTCCGACGGACGACGGCTCTCGACTCTAGACTTTCGACTCTCGACTTTAGACCCTCGACTTCGATGGCCGATTACTACGACCTCCTCGGCGTGCCGAAAAGCGCGTCCGACGAGGACATCAAGAAGGCGTTCCGCAAGCTCGCGCACCAGCACCATCCGGACAAGCCGGGCGGCGACGCCGAGAAGTTCAAGAAGATCAACGAGGCCTACCAGGTCCTCTCCGATCCCGAGAAGCGCAAGCGCTATGACCAGTACGGCGCCGGCTTCGAGCAGATGGGCGGAGGCCCGGGAGGCTTCGGCGGTTTCGATTTCCGCCAGGGCGGCGTGAACTTCGACATGGGCGACCTCGGCGAGATGTTCGGCGACATCTTCGGCGGCATGGGCGGCGCGCGCAGGCGCGAACCGCCGCGCGGCCGCAACATCGAGATGGACGTCCACATCTCCTTCGAGGAATCGGCCTTCGGCGTCGAGCGCGAGCTCGGCGTGCGCACGAACGTCGCCTGCGAGGACTGCGACGGCAGCGGCGCGGAGAAAGGCTCGCAGCGCGTCGACTGCGTCCAGTGCGGCGGCTCCGGCCAGGTGCGCAAGGTGCAGCAGACCATCCTCGGCAGTTTCCAGACCGTCGCGACCTGCCCGCGCTGCCAGGGCGAAGGCAAGATCGCCGAGAAGCCTTGCAAGCGCTGCGGCGGCCAGGGCGTCGCGAAAGGAGAACGCAAGCTCAACGTGAAAGTGCCGGCCGGCATCGCCGACGGCGAGATCCTGCGCATCACCGGCGCGGGCGAAGCGGCGCCGAAGGGCGGGCGCGCCGGCGACCTGTACCTCGCCGTCCGCGTGAAGCAGGACCGCCGCTTCGAGCGCGAGGGTTTCGACGTGCACAGCACCGTCGAGATCGGCGTCGGCAAGGCCGCGCTCGGCGGCGCCGTCCCCGTCGAGACGCTCGACGGCCCGGTCGAGCTCGAGGTCCCGCCCGGCACCCAGCCAGGCCAGGTGTTCCGGCTGCGCGGCAAGGGCATCACCCATTTAAGGAAGAGCGGGCGGGGAGACCACCTCGTGACCGTGACCGTCCGCGTCCCCAAGAAATTGAGCAAAGAACAGCGCAAAACCCTCGAATCCTGGGATGACTTTTGAGGCTAGGGCGCACTGGGAAAAGCCTGGAGGCCCCGACGCTGTGCGCTGAAAGCTGTACGCTCAACGCTCGTTCCCCTGTGGATAGGGCCGCCGGCCCAAAACGTGCTATACTGCGGTCGTACAAGCGCGCTAGCGCATCTTGAAGACGCGAATGTTCCTCTTCGAAACGATCGTCACCACCAACACCAACGGTTCGGGCGGCGTGGCCGTCGGGGCCGCGAACCTGGGGCATGACGTCGTGAGCTGGCTGCAATCCATCAATTGGGCGTCGCCGAGCTGGGACCTCTTCATCGTCCTGTTCTTCCTCGTGACCGTGTTCCTCTACGGCATGTCGCTCGGGCGCGACCGGATCATCGTGATCCTCGTGTCCATCTACATGGCGCTCGCCGTCGTCTCGAACGCGCCCATCCTCGGCAAGCTCGACGCCACGGTCAACCTGGGGCAGTTCTTCGCGTTCCGGGTCACGACCTTCCTCGGCGTCTTCGTGCTGCTGTTCTTCCTGCTCTCCCGCAGCGCGCTCCTCAAGACCTTCGGCAGCCTCGCTTCCGGCAGCTGGTGGCAGGTGTTCCTCTTCTCCGTCTTCCACGTCGGCCTGCTCGTGAGCATCACGCTTTCGTTCCTGCCGCCCGAGGCCATCACGCACCTCGCGCCGGTCACGCGCACCATCTTCGCCTCCGATGCGGGCAGGTTCTTCTGGATCATCGCTCCGATCTTCGGCATGGCCCTGCTCAAAGGGGAACATTGATGCGGCGGCGCGGTTAAGCGAACGCATGTATGGAGAAGAAGCCTAAGCGACCTTCGCAGCGAGCGGCCAAGCCCCGAGCCACGCGCGCCGCCTCCGGCGCGAAGAAGGCTGCGCCCCGGAAACGGGCCGTGAAGAAGGCTGCCGCTCCTGCTCCCGCCACCGAAGCGCCGATCGCCGCGCTCCCGCCGGCTCCGCCGACGCCTTCGGTCATCGCCGCGCCCGCGGCTGAAGCGCCGCGCGCGCCGAAACCGATGCCGCGACCGGTGCCGGTCGTGCGCATGCCGTGGAGCAAGCTCGCGGCGTTCTTCGCGTTCGCGCTCATCGCCACCGCCATCGGCAGCCTCGTGATCCGCGCCGTCGACGCCGCGACCTTCCAGGGTCCGACGCAGGCGGCTCCCGGCGGCAACGTCCCGCTCACCATCTGGAACCGCGTCGCTGCGACCGCGCGCCAGGCGACCGCCGCGATCGAGATCGACGGCGGCGGCCCCGGTCCGACGACCGCGACCGGCATCTCCGTCGGCACGAACACGCTCAACCTCGGCAACGCCGCCGGCGGCCAGAACCTCTTCTACGGCGTCGCCGATTTCGCGAACATGAACAACGCCGACTACCTCCTGCTGCTCCAGACCGCGGCGGCCGGCCCGACGTACTCGACGAGGTTCATGGTCGACAAGAACGGCCATGTCGTCGCGTCCGGCAATATCGCCGCGACCGGCGTCTCGTACGGCTACGGGGGCGGGCAGTTCGGCGGGCCGTCGCTCAACCTCGGCAACGCCGCCGGCGGCCAGAACGCGGTCTACGTCGACGCCGATTACGGCAGCATGCATCCGACCGGCGACTTCCTCATGAAGATGCAGACCTCGAACGGCGGCATTTACACCGACCGCATGTCGCTCAACCGCGACGGCGATCTGAAGGCGGCCGGCTGCTTCGGTAAGACGCTCGTCGGTCTCACGACATCCGCCTACCAGCCCGCCGGCCTGCTCAGCTACGTCGGCGCCGACAACCGCTGCAACACCGACTTCCCCGGTTCCCACGTCTGCAAAGTGGACGAGATCCTCGAGAGCATCCAGTGCCGGCACGCGGGCGATCCGATCATCACGCTCGGCGGCAGCAACGCCTGGATCAACGGCGGACCGCCGGGCATCAACACCGCCAACGCCAACGACTGCATCGGCTGGACGAGCAGCGCGGCGTCGTCCTTCGGCCGCGTCTGGGTGTTCGACAACACCACCGGCGGCTTCGGCACGCTCACCGGCTGCAACATCGGCTCGCCGGGCCTCAAGGTCGCCTGCTGCAAGTGATCATCGTGGACGAGAACCCGGCGCAAGCCGGGTTTTTTCGCTGTCCGGAGCGTCCTCCGGAGGCTACGTCGGCCCCCGCCGAACACGGCGCCGCAGACCGCCGCGTCTTCCACATTGCCGACTCTACCCCCCCCCGGATTGAAGTCCTGAAACCCGCCTTAAAGCGGGTTTTCAACATCTTGTCGCCGTTCATACGGGAATCGTGCTATACTCGGGATGAATTTTATTCCCGTCTCCTCCCTTTATGCGAACGACCGTTCGCTCGATACGGCAGTCGATCGCCATGTCCTTGGCGTCGCTCGCCATCGCGGCCGCCTCCGCCGCGTTCGCCCTGCCGCTCCCGGCAGCGGCCCAGACCTGTCCTTATAACAGCACGCAGGGGACCTGCGCCTGTCCCACCTCGGGCGCCGGCGCGACCTGCTTCGGCGGGCAGCTGTACCGCGCGTCGGACAGCACCTGTCAGAACGACGTCCGCCCGTGCGCGGCCAATCAGAACTTCAGCTGCTCCAGCGTGAGCTGCGTCTGCAACACCGCGGCGTATCCCTGCGGCGGCTGCTCCGCCGCGACCTCCACCATCGGCGCGGGCTGCACCGCCCCGACCGGCGGCCAGTACACGAACGTCTGCGGCGCCTGCGCCTGCCCGAGCGGCACGACGCTCTGCGGCAGTTCCAACACCTGCGTGACGACGATGTCCTGCCCCGCAGGCACGACGTTCGATCCCTGCACGAACTCCTGCAACACGCCGAACGTGCTCGTCAGCCCGAGCTTCACGCAGAACGGCTTCATCAACATCGCGGGCGACATCAATGAGCGCGGCGGCAACGTGCGCCTCGACTACGCGACGGGCGGAGGCCAGGGAGACTTTTACATGGCGAACGGCAAGGCCATCCGCGTGGACGGCGCGGGCACGACGTCGCTCAGCATCGGCAACTGGGGCGGCGGCGGCGTGAGCGTGAACATCTTCCACAGCGGCAACATCTTCACGGGCGGCATTTCGACCATCGCGAGCGACAGCGCCGTTGCCGCGAACACGATCGAGACGGGCAACCTGTGCTTCGGTAACGGCGTGAATTGCCGCACCAGCTGGCCCTCGACGACCGACTTCAACCCCAGCTACGTGAACGTCACTGGCGACACCATGACGGGCGACCTCAACCTCACCGGCGCGAGCACCGACCTCTTCGTCGCGGGCAACGTCGGCGTGGGGACGACGACCCCGGTCGATGGCCGCGTCGAGATCGTCAGGCCGTCCACGTCGTATCGCGCGAACTTGATCCTCGGCACCGGCGCGAACAACGACTGGGAGCTCGGTGAGCTGAACACGGACAATTCCTTTACGTTCAAGCGCGTCACGACGCAGCCGGTCATCGGTTCTGCCGTCATGACCTTCGACACGCTTGATAACGTCGGCATCGGCACCTCGACCCCCGCCGCGAAACTCGATGTCTTCGGCACCGCCAAGGTGCTCGGACTCGAGCTGCCGACCGGCGCGGGCGCGGGCAAGGTCCTCAAGTCCGACGCGTCCGGCAACGCCACGTGGCAGTCCGACACGAGCATCGGCGGCGGCGGCACGACGAACCGCATCGCCAAGTTCACCGGCGCCGCGACCATCGGCGATTCCACCGTGTTCGACAACGGCACGAACGTCTCGGTGAACGCGACGGCGCCGACCGCGAGGTTCCAGGTCCAGAGCGACACCTACGATTTCCCGTCGGGCGCGCAGCAGCGCAGGTTCACGACGAGCCTCACCGGCGCGCAGATCTTCCTGAACGACAGCTCCGGTTCGTCCATCATGTCCCTCGGCACCGGCCCGGGCAGCGATGACAGCCTCGGCTTCAACATGAACGGCACGGTCCCGATGCTCATCACGAGCGGCGGCAACATCGGCATGGGCACGACGACGCCGGGCCAGCGCCTCGACGTCAGCGGCAACATCAACGTCGCCGGCAACGCCGCGCTCGGCGGCTATGGCATCGCCGTCGCGAACAACGGCAACGGCGGCGGTCTCGACGTCTCCACGAACTCGCCGCTCAACGGCATCCCGGCGTTGCGGGTGCGCAACAGCGGCACCGGCCCCGGCATCGATGTCGACGGCGGCGTCAATTCGCTCGGGGCGCACATCAAGGGGAACGGCGACGGCTACGCGCTCGACGCGTCGGTCTACGACCATTCGAGCCCGAACACGCTCGCGCTGGTCATGCAGGTCCGGCGCGGCACGAGCGGCACGCCCGCGGTCGGCATGGGAGGCTCGATCGACTTTCCGCTCGAGGGCTCCGGCGGGTCTTTCTACGGCGGCACGAGGATCGGTTCGGTCATCTCTTCGCTCTCGCCCTGGAAAACGGACTTCGTCGTCTACCCGTCCTCCTACTCGGTCGGCGAGAAAATGCGCCTCACGGCCGACGGCGCGCTGGGCGTGAACACGACATCGCCCGTCGCGACGCTCGACGTGAACGGTACGGCATCGCTCGGCACGCTCAACACGGCCACCGGCACCAACGCAGTCTCGATCGGCGTGCGCAATGACGCCACCGGCTACAACTCGGCGGTCATCGGCGGGTACGCGGCCGCGACCGGCAACGGTTCCATTGCCATCGGCGGCGGCATCGACGTCTCGCGCAAGATGACCGTCGCGGGCGGCGCGACCATCGGCCTCGGTTACGGTTCCACCATCCCGACGCTCGTGGTCACCTCCGCCCCCAACACCGCGGGCACCTACGGCAAGGTCGGCGTGGCGGCGCAGTCGCCGGCGGCCACCCTCTCGGTCGGCGGCAACGGCGCGAACGTCTACGCTACCGACCTTTGGGTCGAGAACAACATGCACGTCCAGGGCAACGAGAGCGTCGGCTCTGGCCGCGGCAGGCTGCGCGTCGGCACCGCCTGGAACCTCCCCGGCATGTACGCCGAGACCAATTCGGCAGGGCAGGTCTCCGACCTCGTGCTCGGCGCCAGCTCCGACCTCGTGCAGATCAACGCCGGCACGTTCGGCCGCCCCTACGCCGGCTCGTCGCTCGCGCTCTGGGGATCGCGCCTCTCCGACACCGGCGGCGGCGTCCTGCACGTCCAGAGCGGCGGCGCCGTCGTGGCCATGGACGGCAACGACTACGTCGGCATCGGCACGGCCTCTCCCGTCGCCGCGCTGCACGTCGCGAACGGCCCCACCAACTACACGACGGCCAATTATCGGCGGTCGATCCAGGTCGGTCCGGAAAGCTATGACAGCGGCGTCATCACCTGGCCGTGGGACGGCAGCGGGCGCTGGGGCATCTTCGGCAACGGCAGCGACCTGCGCATCTCCAGGACCTATTGGAACGGCTCGTCCGAAACGCCGACCTACCACGTCTTCCTGACGTCGAGCGGCGACATGGGCGTCGGCACGAACATCAGCGCGGTGACCGCGAAGCTCGACGTCAACGGCACCGAGCGCGTCCGCGGCAACATCTGGTCGGACGGCAACTACTGGGATTACTCGTCGGGCTGGATCTACTGCGGCGGCGGAGGCGACTGCGCATGCCCGAACGGCCAGTGGGTCGGCCGCGTCTGGAACTCCGGCCAGTACATCTATTGCTACGGCCTGTAACTTGCCCCTATGGCTACCACGAGCGCGAACATGGGCAAGGGAACGGGGAAGGGGATAGCGATGCTGGTCGCCGGCCTGGTCGTCGGCGGGATCGTCGGTTATGCCGCCGCCCCGCGGCCTTCCGGCGTCGGCCTTCAGTCGCCGCCGTCGAAAGGGACCTACGAGGACGGCTACAAGGCGGCGAAGAAGGAGCTCGAGGACCTTCGCGTCATCGCGCCCGAACAAGAGACCATGACGGAGGTCGTCGGCAACATCACGGAGGTCAAGGACGCGTCGTTCACGATGAGCGTCGACGCTTCGACGGTCAATCCGCTGGTCCAGGGCGTGCCCATGCGGCGTGAGGTCGTCCTCACGAAGGACACGAAGATCACGGGCATGGTCAAAAAGGATCCCGCCGTCTACGCGAAGGAAGCGAAGGACTACGACAAGAAGTTCGCCGCGGCCGCGGCGGCAGGCGAAGCGCTCAAGGACCCGCCGCCGTCGCAGTTCGTCGAGAAGACCCTGACGATCAAGGACCTCGTGCAGGGCGACCACGTGACGGTCACCGCGGCGAGCAACGTGAAGACCGCGGAGAAGTTCGAGGCGGTCAGCGTGGCCGTCGGGTACTCGTCCTTCCAGGTGTCGGCCCCGCCTCCGCCGGAAGGGGCCAAGCCCGTGAGCGGAACGCCGCCGCCCGCCATACCGCTGCCTCCTCCTGAACCGACCCGCTAAGGCAAGAAGCGAACGACCCTGCCGCGCGGCGGGGTCTTTCATCATCATGGAAGCCCCCCAGAACAAACTCATCGTACCGGCCGCCATCATCGCTGCGGGCATCGTCCTGGCAGCGGTGGTGTTCCGCGTCCTGCCGGCGCCCGGCCGCCTCGCCGCTTTCCGCGACGCCGCTCCGGACGACGGGCAGGGATCGACGATCATTCCGGGTTCCGCCAAGGCCTCGCCCGTGACCGCGGTGCGCGGCGACAGGATCTCGGTCAGCCTGGCGTCGCTGCCGGGCAAGCATCGGCCTTCGATCACGCTCGTCGTCAGGCCCGCGACGCTGATGCTCGATGCCCAGGGGGTCACGATGAAGGACCGGCGCATCAGGGCCAACGACCTCATCGACTTCACGCCGACCGACTTTCCGGAGGACGCCGCGGAGGTCGATGCCGAGAGCATCACGCTCGTTTTCAGGCCGCCGGAACGATGAAGCCCCTCGAAAGCCCGCCATAAGGCGGGTTTTTCGGCCGCGGGACCCTTCGTGCTATACTGCGGGCAATGCGGCATTAGCCGCGCATTGCAACCAGCACGACCTATGGTGCTCGCTCGTTCCCGCGCCGCCGCGCTCGCCGCGTCCGTCGCGCTCGCCGCATCGCTTCTCGCCGCGGCCGCCGTTCCGGCCCTGGCCCAGTCCTGCCCGACCACGGGCGGCGGGACCACGTGTTTCGGAGGACAGAAATATTGTCCGGCCAACGGGCAATGCTATAACCCGCCCGGTTCGTGCACCGGAGGCCAGGTCATGGACTGCAACGCCTGCGGCTGCGTCTGCCCCTCGGGCACGACCATCTGCACGACGTCCGGCTCCTGCGTCACGAACAGGTCCTGCCCCGCGGGCACGTCCTGGGATCCCTGCACCGACACCTGCGGCACGCCGTACGTACTGCTCAGCCCCAGCGCGACCCAGAACGGCTTCGTCAAGGTATCCGGCGACCTGACGCTGACCGCCGGCAACCTGCATCTCGATCAGGCCGTCGGCGCGGGCCAGGGCGACGTCTATCTTCCGAACGGCAAAACGGTCCGCGTCGACGGCGCGGGCACGACCTCGCTCTCCTTCGCGAACGCGACCGGCACGGGGCTCGACGTGAACTTCCCGGCGGCCACCAAGCTCTGCTTCGGCGCGACCTGCCGCAACAGCTGGCCGTCCTCGACTGACTTCGACCCGACGTACCTGAACGTCGGCGGCGACGCCATGACCGGCCTGCTCACGCTGAACGGCGGTCTGCGGATGGCCTCGGGCGCCGGCGCGGGAAAGGTCCTCACCTCCGACGCGTCGGGCAACGGCACCTGGCAGACGCCCGCGTTCGTTGGCGGCTCCGGCACGGCCGGCTACCTGCCGAAGTTCACCTCCTCGACCGCGCTCGGCAACTCGGTAGCCTCGGACACCGGCGCGGGCCTCTCCGTCGCCGGCACCGCCGCGCTCGGCGGTTACGGCCTCTCGGTCGCGAACAACGGCCAGGGCGGCGGCATCGACGTTTCCACGAACTCCGGACTGAACGGCATCCCGGCGATGCGCGTCTCGAACCTCGGCGCCGGCGCGGGACTTGAGGTGAACGGCGGCTCGGCCGGCAACGGCGCCTTCATCAAGGGCGCGGGCGGCAACGTCGCGCTCGAGGTCGCTTCCTATAACTACCCCGGCGCGAGCTCCATCGGCACCGTCATGCAGGTCCGCCGCGGCGCGGGCTCCGGCGTCGCTCCCGGCGTCGGCGAAGGCGTCATGATCGGCTTCCCGCTCCAGAGCGATTCCTCCGGCAGCTTCACCGGCGGCGGCGGCATCGGCTCGGTCGTTTCGTCCCTCAGCCCCTGGAAGACGGACCTTTTCTTCGAGACCAACACGAGCGCGTCGAACAGCGAGAAGATGCGCCTCACCGCCGACGGCCGCCTCGGCATCGGCACCGCGGCGCCCGGCGCGATGCTCACCATGAACGGCGGCAGCGCGGCCCTCGGCCTCAGCGCTACGGCGAGCGGCCAGTACTCGCTCGCCGCGGGCTACGGCCCGACCGCGAGCGGCTCGTACTCGATCGCCCTCGGCGACCGCAGCACGGCGACCAACAACACGGCGGTCGCCATCGGCGCCCAGGCCGACGCCACGAGCTACTACGGCGTCGCCATCGGCAATTACGTCTCCGCGACCGGCGGCAACGGTTCCATCGCCATCGGCGGCGGCATCGACGTCAGCCGGAAGATGAACAACAACGTCGGCGCATCGATCGGCCTCGGGTACGGCTCGACCGTCCCGACGCTCGTCGTCACCTCCGCGCCGAACGCCGCGGGAACCTACGGCAAGGTCGGCATCGGCACCTCGTCGCCCGGCGCGCTGCTCGACATCCAGGGCTATCCGAACAACTCCGCGATCAAGCTCGCCGGCAGCTACATCGGCGACAACTGGGACGGCACGCTGCACGTCCAGAGCGGCGGGAGCGTGGTCCGCTTCGACGGCGGCGACACGGTCGTCGTCGACAACAATCTGCAGCTCGGCGGCGTCTCGCGCGGCAGCTGGCCGAGCCTGGCCACGACCAGCCAGTACTGCCAGTTCAACGCCGGTTCCGGCGCGGGCTGGAAGACCTGCTGGTGCCCGGGCGGCTACCAGTTGACCGGCTGGTCCGGCTACAACTGCGAGAGCCACGGCGGTGAATGGGAATGCAGCTCGAGCGCGCCGAACGGCACCGGGGGCATCCAGGTCTGGCACGACAGCGCGGCGACGGCCTATGTCTGGGCGACCTGCGCCCGCGTGAACTGAGCCTCCTATGACCCTCTTCCGCCGCAAGAACAGTTCGCGCGTCGATCCGGCGCAGCGCGACTCGGTCGTCGGCACCATCATCCTGGCGCTCCTCATCGGCGTGATCATCGGTTTCTCGTCGGGCTGGGAGATCTCCGCCCTGCAGTTCCGCAGGCCGGCGCCCTCACCCGCGCTTTCGGCCGAACCCGCGGTTCCTCCGGCGGAGCCCCTCGCGCCGCCCGCCGAAGAAAAGACGCTCGCGCCCGCCGAACTCGTCACCTACCGCGCGGTCGTCGACGCCGTCACGCAGGACGGCCTCCAGGTCACGGTGATGGAGGGCGTCGCCGGCAGCCCGAAGACGACGCTGCTCGTCTCTTCGACGACCGACCTCGCGGCCCTGCGTCCCAAGGAGCAGGCGCCGAGCGTCGCCGCTCCCGACACGACCAAGGGTCTTCCGACGCCCCCGAAGGCCGTGGCGGAACCCTACGAGGAAGTGCCGATGACCCTCGACGCGTTCCGCGTCGGCGACGTCGTCGAGTTCCAGGCCGAAGGCGGCCTCGTCGCCGGAGCACGGCTGGAGCCCGCGAAGGTCCTCTGGATCATGAACATCGCGGCGAACGCCGAGCTGCCCGGCCCGAACGGCGCCGGCCAGCCCGCGCCGCCTCCGCCGTCCCCGCCGCCCGTGAAGCGCCGCTGAGACCGGCGACCGTTGCGGGCCCGCGGCGGCCGTGCTAACGTCCCTCGCGCTCCGATAACCGCATCATTGTGGTCAAATTCTTCAATTCGTTGACGCGAAAAAAGGCCGCCTTCCGCCCGCTCAAGAAGGGGAAGGTCACGATGTACAACTGCGGCCCGACCGTCTACGACTACATCCACATCGGCAACCTCCGATCGTTCCTGCTGGCCGACCTGCTCCGCCGCCACCTCGAGCATCGCGGCAATGAGGTCGTGCAGATCATGAACATCACCGACGTCGGCCACATGCTCGCCGACGCGGACGTAGGCGAGGACAAGATGGAGGTCGCGGCCTCGAAGGCCGGCAAGACGCCGCAGGAGGTCGCGCAGTTCTACACCGACGCCTTCTTCAAGGACATTGAGCGCATCGGCATGCGCCGAGCGTCGGCGTACCCGAAGGCGAGCGACCATGTGCCCGAGATGATCGCCATGATCGGCCGGCTGCTCGACAACGGCTGCGCCTATAAGGTGGAAGGGGAGGACGGCGGCGTCTCGGTCTACTTCGATGTCGCCGCGTTCCCCGGCTACGGCAAGCTCTCCGGCAACAAGCTCGACGCGCTCGATCCGGGCGCGCGCATCGCCGTGCGCAAGGAGAAGAAGCATCCTGCCGACTTCGCGCTCTGGATCCACAACGCCAAGCACCTGATGCAATGGGAGGCGCCGTGGGGCAAAGGCTATCCGGGCTGGCACATCGAGTGCTCGGCCATGGCGACGAAGTACCTCGGCGACACCATCGACATCCACACCGGCGGCGAGGACAACAAGTTCCCGCACCATGAATGCGAGATCGCGCAGTCCGAATGCTCCACCGGCGTCCGGTTCGTCGACTACTGGCTGCACGCCACGCACTTGCTCGTCGAGGGCGAGAAGATGTCGAAGTCCAAGGGCAACTTCTACACGCTCGACGATCTGGTCGCCAAGGGTTACGCGCCCAGGAGCGTGCGCTACCTTTTGATGGCCACGCATTACCGCCAGCCGCTCAACTTCACGCTCGCCGGGCTCGAAGGAGCCGCTTCCGCGCTCGGCCGCATCGACGCGTTCGCCGACGCGGTCCGCCAGTCGACGCCCAAAGAGACGGGCATGGCCGACACCGACGCCAAGGCCGCGCTCAAGGCCTTCGATGCCGCGCTCGACGACGATCTCAACGTCGCCGAGGCGCTCGCCGCCGTCTTCGACTACGTGCGCGTCATGAACGAGCGCATCGCCGCGGGGCAGCTCACCAAGAAGAGCAAGGACGCGGCCGGGAAGTTCGTCGCCGCGGTGGGGGACGTGCTCGGCTTCACCTTCGGCCGTTCCGCCGACGAGGCCGAGATCCCGGGCAGTATCATGGAGCTCATCGAGAAGCGCGACGCCGCGCGCGCCGAGAAGCGATTCGCCGAAGCCGACGCCATCCGCGACAAGCTCATGGCTCAGGGCTACCTCGTCGAGGACACGCCGGACGGACGACGGATCAAGAGGACGTGAGCGAGTCGAGAGTCGAAAGTCGAGAGTTGAAAGAAGCGGGCCTTCGCCCGCTTTTCGTTTCCGTACTTTGGACTTTCGACTCTGGACTCTCGACTCCCTTTCCCTAAAGCCATTTCTTTTTTTTCAAAAACGTCACGATCACGAGCATGGTAGAAAAGATGGTCGCGAGCATCCACCAGAAGTCGTTCGGCTTCCCGGAGAACGGCATGTCCGTCGCGTGCATCGAGAACACCGCCGCGACGAGGTTCATCGGGAAGATGATGAAGGCCAGCGCGGTGAGCGTCTTGGTCGCGTTGTTGGTCTTGTAGGTGACGAGCGTGAGGTGCGCGTCCGACATCGCGTAGATGGTGTCGCGGTCGTTCTCCAGGAAGCCGAGGATCTCGCGGCCGTGGCCGGCGATGTCCTCGTACTGCGTGCGCACGCGGTCGACGTCGAAGAACTTTCGTCCGCGGTCCATGAGCTTCTTGAGCGTGCTCTCGTAGCCCTGCAGCGCCTTGCGGAACGCCACGATGTTCGTCTTCAACCGGAGCATCTCCTTCACGAGCGTGCTGCCGTCGTTCTTGAACAGCCGGCCCTCAAGCGAGATGAGCGAATTGGAAACGTCCGTCACGTTCGGGAAGCAGGAGACGATCATCTCGTGCACGACGTCGAGCGACAGGCGCAGCGCGTCATGGTCGGGCTTCAGTTCGCAGGCCGTCGAGCCTTCGCCGCAGGCGGCGGCGAGCGCCCGCATCGTCTCATGGTTCCCGAGATGGCTGGTCACCAGGAAATCGCGGCCGATGAAGAAATCGACCTCGTAGGGGAGGATGCCGCCGGTCTTCGGGTCGAGCATCGGGAAAAGCAGCACCATGAACAGGTACTGGTCGCGCTCGAGGATCTTCGGCCGCTGGTACGGCGGCAGGCAATCCTTGAGGTCCATGTCCATGAAGAACGGGAACTGCGCCTTGAGCTTCTCGAGCAGCTTCATGTCCGGCCGGGTGATGTTCACCCAGGTGACCGGGCCGCCGACCGGGATGCGCTGCAGCCGTTCATCCTCCTTTTTCCGCTTTGACATGCCCACATCTTAGCATTTTTTCGACCCCCGGACCAACCGGGGTCTGATCCCAAAGGGTCTGACCCTTTAGTGCCTGACCCTTAGGGGTCTGACCCCAAAGGGTCAGACCCCGGGCGGAGCGGTTCCTTTCTCCGCTTAAACATGGTATACTTTAAGCTGAACTGCGCGCTTCCGCGCGACCTTATGTCCAACGGCGAGATGAGGGAGATGCCCGCGGCGCCGCCCGCACCGGAGCAGGCGAAGGCCCCTGAGGCGAAGGTCGAAGCACGACCCGAGACGGCGCCCCAGGGCGCCGATGTTGGCGTTGCGAAGGCGGAACAAGCGCCCTCCGGCCGGGCCAACGCGGCCTCCTCGTCCATGCCTGATGCCGTGCCGCAGGAGAAGGATAAATACCGCGTGAAGGTCGAGCGCATCCTCGAGCAGAACCTCTGGGACATGTACTTCGCGCTGCCGCAGGGCGCGCGCGAGAAGTTCAAGGCCGAAGGCGAGAACGCGGCCGCCGTGCTCCGCGGGGCCATCGAAACCAAGAAGGTGAAGCCCAGCCAGGTCCTCCACGCCGTCCACAAGTGGCTCAAGACCATCCCGAAGGTGAACCCCTACTTCCTGGAGCAGGAGGCCAAGATCAAGACCGACCAGGTGATGGACCTCGTGCAGGAGCGCCGCAAGGAAGAAGGTCTCGAATAGCCTATGCCGCAGATCTCCATCGGCAGCGTCGACGTGACCGCGCTGCTCGCCAATCCGCTCGTCTTGCTCGGCCTCGCGGCGGCCGGCGTCCTTCTCGTCCTCTGGATCGTCATCGCCATCCTCCGCGCCAAGGCGCGCAAGAAATACCAGTCCGACGTCGCCTTCAAGAAGGACGTCATGCTCGTGACCGTCCCGAAGGAACAGGCCGAGAAAGGGGAGTCCGGCCAGCAGGAGAAATCGCTCCAGCAGGTGCAGGAGAAGATCGCCATCATGGAAGGCGTGTTCGCGTCGATCGGCGGCCTCAAGGCCGAGCGCGGCGCCAAGGCCTGGTACGTCGGCCGCGAGGACGCGGTCTCGTTCGAGCTCGTGGCCCAGCAGGGCCTCGTCTCGTTCTACGTCGCCGTCCCGCACCACATGAAGGAGTTCGTCGAGCAGCAGATCCACGGCCAGTTCCCGCTGGCGCAGATCGAGGACGTCCCCGACTACAACATCTTCTCGCCGCAGGGCCAGGTCGTCGCCACGCGCCTCATCTGCAAGCGCCAGCATTTCTTCCCCATCAAGACCTATAAGAAGGCCGAGGCCGACCCGCTCAACCCGCTCACCAACGCGCTCGCCAAGGTCGAGAAGACCGACGGCGCCGCGCTGCAGATCGTCGTGCGCTCCGCCAAGAAGGAATGGCGCCAGCTCGGCCTCAAGGTCGTGAAGGGCATGAACGAGGGCAAGACGCTCAACGAGGCGATGTCCGGCGAAGGCTTCTTCGGCTTCCTCTCCTCGATGTTCGTCACCAAGAAGAAGGACGACAAGAAGGAGCCTCGCAAGATGTCCGCGCTCGAGGAGGAGATGGTGAAGGCCATCGACGAGAAGGCCTCCAAGCTCGGGCTCGACGTCGTCATCCGCGTGGTCGCCTCCGCCCCGACGACGGCGGCCGCGAACTCCTACATGAACAACATCGTCAACGCCTTCCAGCAGTACACCATCCCGCAGTACGGCAACCAGTTCTCGAAGGGCGACGGCGGCGCGAAGGTCATCAAGGACTTCATCTTCCGGCATTTCAGCGAGAACAACCGCATCGTCATGACCGGCGAGGAGCTCTCGAGCATCTACCATTTCCCGCTGTCCTCGACCGAGACCCCGAACATCCGCTGGCTGACCTCCCGCAAGGCCCCGCCGCCCACGAACATCCCCAAGGAGGGCCTGTTCCTCGGCAACATCGAATACCGCGGCGAGAACACCCCGGTCTTCGTGAAGCAGGAGGACCGCTTCCGCCACCAGTACATCATCGGCAA
>Ga0310810_10001651_pt1 | contig 23586 bp, 25 predicted proteins | sample NCmetagenome_FD_207641 | JGI IMG/M metagenome (GOLD analysis project Ga0310810, IMG submission 207641) | Soil microbial communities from experimental microcosm in Duke University, North Carolina, United States - NC | ecosystem: Engineered > Artificial ecosystem > Soil microcosm > Unclassified ... | reverse complement strand
CACCACCGAGCTCGGCTATGTCGCGCGCCTGAAGCCCGAATTCGATCGCCGCAACGTCAAGCCGATCGGCCTGTCGATCGACCCGGTCGCCTCGCATGAGGGCTGGGCCAAGGACATCCAGGAGACGCAAGGGCAGGCGCCGAACTTCCCGATCATCGCGGATCCCGAGAAGAAGGTCGCGAATCTGTACGGGATGATGCATCCGGCGCACGACGAGGTCTATACCGTGCGCACGGTCTTCCTGATCGACCCGCAGAAGAAGGTCCGCCTCATGATCACGTATCCGCAAACGACGGGCCGGAACTTCGACGAGATCCTGCGCGTCATCGACTCGCTGCAGCTCACGGACCGCCACAAGGTCGCCACCCCCGTGAACTGGAAGCAGGGCGAGGACGTGATCATCGTGCCTGCCGTCAGTGACGACGAAGCGAAGAGCAAGTTTCCGAGCGGCTGGCGCGCGCTCAAGCCGTACCTGCGCCTGACGAAGCAGCCGAACTAACTCGGCCGGCACGATCATCGCCCGCGGTATTCTGCCCCGCGGGCGATGATCGTTCCCGCCGGGCTCCGCGCGCTCCGCCATCGCGATTTCCGCGTCTTCTTCTCGGGCCAGGCCGTTGCGCTGGTCGGCTCATGGATGCAGCAAGTCGCGCAGGCGTGGCTCGTGCTGTCGCTCACCAACTCGCCCCTGCGGCTGGGCCTCGTCGGCAGTCTGAATTTTTTGCCGATCTTGCTCTTCGCTCTGCTCGGCGGTGCCGTGGCCGATCGCTTGCCCAAGCGCAGACTCCTCGTCGTCACGCAGTCGCTGCTCGGCTGTCAGACGCTGACGCTCGCGATGCTGATCGTGACGGGCCGGGTTCGCTACTGGCACGTGTGCGGGCTCGCGCTCGTGTGGGGCGTTGCGAACACCATCGACCTGCCCGTACGCCAGGCGTTCATCGTCGAGCTCGCCGGCCGCGCCGACGTCACGAGCGCGGTGGCGTTGAACTCTGCGGCGTTCAACGTCGCGCGCATCGTGGGTCCGGCGGCCGCGGGGCTCCTGATCGCGCACGCCGGCGTCGCGCCCGCCTACTTCATCAACGCGGGCGCCTTCGTCGTCGTCATCACGACCCTGCTGCTCATGCGCGCGCGCGGGACGCCGGTACCGCGCGAGGCGACCACGCTCGGCGCCGAGATTCGTGAGGGGCTGGTCTATGCGGTCCGCACGCCGCGCATCGTGATCGTCCTCGGCGTGCTCTTCGTCGTCAGCATCACCGTCTTCAATTTTTCGATCTACGTGCCGCTGCTCGCGCGCCAGGTGCTCGGTCGAGGCCCCGAGGGGTTCGGCCTGCTGATGGCGTCGGTGGGCGCGGGTGCGGTCGGCGGCGCGCTGACGCTCGGCGCGCTCCGCGCGCCGTCGCTCGCCCTGATGTTCGTGACGGGATTTCTGTCGTGTGCCGGCCTCGTCGTCATGTCGACGGTACGTGTGTTCGCAGTGGCCGCCGTCATCCTGTTCGCACTCGGCTGGATCTCGGTCATGACCGTCGCCGGCTGCCAGGCCGCGCTGCAGCTGGCGGCGCCCGACCGCCTGCGCGGGCGCATCATGAGTCTGCACACCTTCATTTATGGCGGCGTCTTCCCGTTCGGCGCCTTCAGCGTCGGCTTCATCTCGGAGCGGTGGGGTGTCTCGTCCGCCTACCGCGCCGCCGGGGTGTTCGGCCTCGCCACGCTCGGGCTCGTGTTTGCGTGGTGGCGCGCACGCGCGCGAGCCGCCTGAACGTTCGCTGGCGATGGCCTTGCAATCGCCGTGGCGGGTGGAGGTGTGACGATGCTGCAGATCGGGTACAAGCTTTCGAGCGAGGAGCAGCGGCCGACGGATCTGGTCCGTTATGCGGCGCGGGCCGAGGATGCCGGCTTCACCTTTGCGCTGATCTCGGACCACTACCACCCCTGGATCGACAAGCAGGGACAAAGCCCGTTCGTGTGGTGCGTGATCGGCGGCATCGCCGAAGCCACTGAGCAGCTACGCCTCGGCACGGGCGTGACGTGCCCGAGCATGCGAATCCATCCCGCGATCGTCGCGCAGGCCGCCGCCACCGCGGCCGCGATGATGGAGGGGCGCTTCTTTCTCGGCGTCGGCACGGGTGAGAACCTGAACGAGCACGTCGTCGGTCAGGGCTGGCCGGACACGGACGTTCGCCAGGAGCGGCTCGCCGACGCGATCGACATCATCCGGCAGCTCTGGAAGGGCGGGTATCAGTCGTACCGCGGCCGGCATTTCACGGTGGAGAACGCGCGGCTCTACACGCTGCCGAAGACGCCGCCACCGATCATGGTGGCCGTCGGCGGACCGAAGAGCGCAGAGCTCGCGGCTCGGCTGGGTGACGGCATGGTCGGCACGAGCCCGAACAAGGACACGATGAAGAAGTTCGAGGCCGCGGGCGGTCGCGGCAAGCCGCGCTACGGCGAGCTGACCGTCTGCTGGGCGAAGGACGAGAAGACGGCGCGAAGGACCGCGCACGAGATCTGGCCGACGGCCGCGATGGGCAGCTCGCTGTCGTGGGAACTGCCGCTGCCCAAGCACTTCGAGGAGGTCGCCGAGCTCGTGACCGAGGACGCGATCGCCGAACAGATCGTGTGCGGACCCGACTCGCGCAAGCACATCGAGGCCATTGAGACGTACGCCGATGCGGGGTACGACCACGTGTGCGTGCATCAGGTTGGTCCCGACCAGGAGGGCTTCATCCGCTTCTACGAGCGCGAAGTGCTGCCGCAGCTCACGAAGGCGACGCGGCGCCGGAAGGCGGCGTAACGTCCGGCGTCAGCTCGACGACGAGGCCGTCGCCCCAGCCGTATTTCGTCTCCGAGCGCGCGCACACCTCACCCCGACGTTCCGCGTCCGCCCGCGCGTCGAGCACGCGGGCTCGCGCGGTGAACCGCTCCGCCCCGACGCGAACGCTGACGCGCGGATTCGCGCCGACGTTACGCACCCACGCCGCGCGTTCGCCGTACTCGGCGATGATATAGAAGCGGTCGTCGAGCACGGTGAACCAGATCTCGATCTCGCGCGGCAGACCCGTGCGTCGGCCCGTGGTCGTGAGATAGAGGAACTCGGGCTCCGTGTCGCGCCGTGAGATAGAGGAACTCGGGCTCCGTGTCGCGCGTCAGCAGTTCAGATCGTTCTCCGCTACGACTCGACGGGCGTGTCGGTGCGGCCGCCCCACTCGGACCACGAGCCGTCATACACGGCCACGTGCGGATGCCCGACCAGATGCAGGCCGAGCGCGAGCACCGACGCGGTGACGCCCGATCCGCACGTCGTCGTCACGGGTCGGGCGAAGTCGATGCCGGCCCCCTCGAATCGCCGACGCAGCTCGGCCGCCGGCAACAGCGTCCCGTCGGGGCGCAGCAGCGTGTCCGACGGCAGATTCTGGCTGCCGGGAATGTGGCCACCGCGCAGCCCGGCGCGCGGCTCGGGCTCGGTTCCGGCGAAGCGGCCCGCCGAGCGCGCATCGAGCACCTGCTCGCGACGCGTCGTCACGTTGTCCCGCATGCTGATCAGATCGCGCACAAGCTCGGGCCGGCGGCCCGCACGGAATGCGCGGCGCATCGGCTTGGCGTCGCCGGATTCCAGCGGCCGGCCGTCCGCCTTCCATTTGCCGAGGCCGCCGTCGAGCACCGCCACCGCGTCGTGTCCGAAGGCGCGAAACGTCCACCACACGCGCGCGGCGCTGACGACGCCACGCGTGTCGTATACGACGACGCGATCGCCCGTCGCCACGCCGAGTGCACCCACCGCGTCCTCGAAGGCGGCCGGCGTCGGCAGCATGTGGGGCAGCGGCGTCGTATGATCCGCGATCGCATCGATGTCGAAGAATGCCGCGCGCGGAATATGCGCGGCCACGAATTCCGCGCGCGGGTCGCGCTTCGCGGCCGGCATGTGCCATGAGCCGTCGAGCACACGGAGGTCGGGATCGTGCAGGTGCGTCGCGAGCCACTCGGTCGAGGCCAGCGTGGCGCCGACGCCGTCGCCGCACGTCATCACGATGGCGCGGGCGCGATCGGGCGCGGCGGTCGCGATGTGGCTTTCGAGGCGGCTACGACAAATCCACGCCGCGCCGGGGACGTGGCCGCGCGCGTACTCATCACTCATGCCGACGTCGATGACGACTGCCCCGCCGAGGTCGCCCGGCTTGCGGTACCGTGTGGCGGCGCGCGCGGCCTGCCACCCGAACGGTGGCGTCTCCGGCTGACCGTTGTCGATGAGACCGCCCGCGTCTTGCCACGCGGGAACGCCGCCCGCGAGGACCGCGACGTCCGGCACGCCCATGCGCGTGAACCACGCGGCCGTCATGATGGAGCGGCCCGAGCCGTCACACATGAAGACGTACGAGGCGTCACGCACGGCAAAGTAGTCGTCGGTGGCCTGCACGGCCTGGCCGCCCGGCGCCCAGATCGCGCCCGCCACGTGACCCGACTCGTACTCGTCGGCGCTGCGCACGTCGACCAGATAGACGTTGCGCTCCCGTCGCTGCTCCCACAGGTCGCGTACGTCGTCGGCGCGCAGCGCGCGAACGCGATCCTCGGATGCGACGCGCGCCGCGGTGGCCGTGGCCTGCGCGCGGCTGCGATCGCCCGGCTCGGGCGCCGTGCGCGTCGCGCCTCGCTCGAGCGTCAGCCCGGCGAGCTCCCAGCCCATCGTGCCGTTCTCGAGCGCCACGATCGGGTTCGGCAGCCGCATCCGGCGCAGCGACTCCGCGCCGATATAGGAGCGTGTGCGGCCGCCGCAGTGCACCACGATCGTCGTCTCCGGCCGCTTGATCAGCTCGCCGATGCGGAGCACCAGCTCGCCGCCCGGCACGCTGATCGAGCCCGGGATACAGCCGCGGTGGTATTCCTCGAACGTGCGCGAGTCGACGATCACCATGTCGTCGCGGCGCTCGATACGCGCCATCAGGTCTTGCGGCGTGATCTGCGGGGTGCGCCACTCGTGGAGCGCGCGCTCACCGAACACTTTGCTCGGCACGTTGAGACCCTGCACGACTCGACGCCCCGCCGAGCGCCACGCGGCCACGCCGCCGTCCAGCGCGCGCACGTCGCGGTAGCCCATCGCCCCGAGCGTCGCCGCCGCCAGCGGCGCGAGCGTGCCGTCGGCATCGACGAGCGCGATCGGCGTCGCGGGCGCGGTGATCAACGTCGGAACGCGCACCTCGAGCTGGCGGCGGGGCAGCGATGTCGTGCGGAAGATGTGCCCACGCTCGTACGCGCCGCGTTCGCGGACGTCGAGCACGGCGTGAGGCGTGTGCGAGGCCATGAGCGCGGTGAGCGCGTCGGGCGTCAGCATGGCGCTATCCTACATCCATATTTGGCGTCGGGGCGGCTTCCGGCTTCACACGGTTCCGCCGCCCGACGTTCGGGTGTATCGAGGGTAACGGTGAATGACGGCGCCGCGCGCGTCGCTCTCAGGCCACCCACGGCCGAGATGGACGCGACGCTCCGATACAGAGGAGTCATCCATGGGGATCGTGCAGGAGTTCGCGAAGGCGTTCAACGCGCGCGATGTGAACGGGCTGCTCGCCTGCTTCACCGAGCACGCCAGCTACACGGACAACTTCTTCGGCGAGCACCGCGGCCGCGACGAGCTGCGCGCGATGTTCGAGCGGATGTTCCGCGAGGGTCGCGATTATCTCTGGCAGATGGACACGATCGTGGAAGCGCCGACGTCGGCGGCCGCCGAGTGGACGTTTTCGTATGTCGTCACCGATGCGGTTCCGCGCAGCACGGGCCGCAAGGTGCGCTTTCGGGGCATGAGCGTGTTCGAGCTGCAGAACGGCCGCATCGCGCGCTACCGCGAATACTTCGACACCGGCGTCGCCCTCGTGCAGCTTGGCTTCGCCGCCGAGTCGATCGCCAAGGTCCTCTCGCGTCAGGTGCCGTGATGGGACGCCTGGCCTTCCTCGACGTCTTCCGCGGCGTCGCGCTCATCGTGATGGTGCTCAATCACACGGGCCGCTGGTGGATCGGGCGCGAGATGGGCTGGGGCCGCTACTGGCTCGTGTACGGCACCGTCACCGTCGCCGCGCCCATCTTTCTGTTCCTCGTCGGATTCGTCCTGCCGCTGTCACTGCATCGCCACGCAGGTAACATCGCCACCTGGTCGCGGTTGTCGCCATACTGGCGGCGCGGTGCCCAGATCATCGCCGCCGGTATCCTGCTCAACGTCATCGTCTTCGGCTACATCAACGTGCTCTCGCTGTCGCCGGACGAGTCGCCGTGGGCTGGCGGCGTGCTGCAGACGATCGGCCTGGCGATCATGGTCATGGCGCCGACGGCGGCGCTGCTGCGCTGGCGCGGCGGGCGACCGGCGCTCCTCGGCGTCGCGGTCGTCGCGTACCTGCTCTTCCTCGTCGCGTACGAGCCACTGAAGACGTGGCTTCCGAAGCATCCCGTGATCGCGCTGACGCTGTTCCTCGACTATCCACCGTGGCCGTGGCTCTGCATCGTCCTGCTCGGTCTGGTGCTCGGATGGTGGTGGCGTGACGTCGCGGCGCGCGGTCCGGACGCGCCGTTCTTCCGCAACCTCGCGCTCGTCGGCGGTGTCCTCGTGGTGCTCGCGGTGGTGGGGGAGCTCGTGTGGCCGTCGTTCCCGCACATCGGCTTCACCCGCGACCGTGTCCTCAACCATCACTGGATCCCGGCGCCGATCACGACTGTGTGGATTCTCGGCACGGTATTCCTGATGCTCGCCTTCTTCTACTGGCTCTGCGAGCGGCGCGGCTGGCGACCAGACTCCCACAACGTGGTCTCTTCCTTGACCAGCCGCTGGCTGGTCGTGCTCGGCCAGACAGCGCTGATGCTGTACTTCGTGCATCAGGTGATCGCGTACACACTGCTCGGCGAGCGCGGTCTGCCGTTCAGTGTGCAGTTGAACTTCCATCGCTGGTGGGAGTTCTGGCTGGCCAACGCGGCGCTGGTCGCGGCGTGCGTAGTACTAGGCTACGGCTGGCAGGCGATCAAGGCGCGCCGGACCGCGCGGCGATCGTCATCGCCGGGGCCGTTGTCGGCGGTCACTCCCCGATGAAGTCGGGCGCGCGCTTGGCGAAGAAGGCCTTCACCGCCTCCTTGTGATCGCGCGTGCGCTGCAGCCGCGCCCACTCGCCGCGCTCGTACGTCACGGCCTCGGCGAGCGGCAGCCGGGCGCAATGCACGAGTGCTCGCTTGTTGGCCTGCACGGACAGCGGCGCGCGTGATGCGACGATCTCGGCGACGCGGCGCGCTTCGGCGTCGACGTCCTCGGTGACGGACGACACCAGGCCGAGCGCGAGCGCCTCCTCGGCTTCGACGGTGCGACCCGTGAGAAGCAGGTCGAGCGCCACGCTCTCGCCGGCCACGCGCGCCAGGCGTGCCGTCGACACCGCGAGCCCCAGCTTGACGCCCACCCCGGCGAACCGCGCGGCCGGACCTGCGACGCGCAGGTCGCACGCCAGCGCGAGCTCGAGGCCGCCGCCGTACGCATAGCCGTTGACGGCGGCGACGGTCGCGCCGGGGAAGCCGGCGAGCGCGGCGAACACCGCCTCGTCGGCGTCCACGAACGCGCGTACGTCGGCCGGCGTCAGCTTGGCCTCGTCGCGGAGATCGGCGCCCGCGCAGAACGCGCGTCCGCGGCCCGCGATGACGACGGCGCGAACACGCCGGCGCGCGAAATCGTCGAGGGCCTCGCGCAGCGCCGCGCGGACCGTATCGGAGAGCAGATTGAGCGGCGGCGCGTCGAGCACGAGCGTGCCCACCACCCCGTCCACGCCGACGTGGACGGTCATCGCGGCCGACCCGCGGCGGCCGGTGGCTTACCGGACACCGGGCTGTTCGGCGCGCGCGGCGTCGACCCCGGCGCACCTTGCGGGCCGAAGCGATAGTCGCGCTGCCAGAGCTCGAGGTACTCGACGGCGTTCCGCTTGATGTCGTCGATCTCCTCCGCGGTCATCAGGCGTACGGGCTTGGCGGGCACGCCCATCACGAGCCAGCCGGCCGGCACGACCTTGCCCTGCGGCACCAGCGAGCCCGCGGCGACCTGTGCGCCATCCTCGATGACGGCCCCCGTCAGCACGACGGCGCCGATGCCGATGCGGACGTCATTGCCGATGCGGCAGGCGTGCACCACGCACCGATGGCCGATCGTCACGCGATCGCCGACGATGCACGGCAGGTCGGGTGTCACGTGCAGCACGGAGTTGTCCTGCACGTTGGTGTCGCGGCCGACGTACACGTAGTTGTCCTGATCGCCGCGCACGACCGTGAACGGCCAGATCGACGCGCCTTCCTCGATGATCACGTCGCCGATCACCTGCGCGGCCGGATCGACGTACGCGCCCGGATGCACGCGCGGCGTGCGGCCGGGGACGGACCGGATCACGCCTCCGCTCCGGCGCCGACCGGATCGAGCGCGGTGTTCACCGCACGCTTGAGCGCGGAGGTCAGCTCGGGCGGCCGCGCCGCGATGTCGCGTGCCCACTCGATCGCCTCGCGCATCAGCGCCTCGGGCTCGACGACGGCGGACAGCAGGCCGAGGCGGTGCGCTTCTTGCGCCTCCACGGTGCGGCCGGTCAGCAGCAGGTCGCGCGCGCGACCCTCGAAGAGCAGACGCGAGAGCTGCACGTTGGACGCCATGAGGCCGACTTTGACCCCGACTGCGCCGAGCTTCGCCCGCGTGGAGCCGACGCGCACGTCGCACCAGAGCGCCAGCACGAGGCCGCCCCCCATCGCCCAGCCGTTGACGGCGGCGACGATCGGGCGCTCGTACTCGCGCAGCGCGCGAAACGTCTCGTCGCCGCGCTGCAGAAAGCGGTCGACGGTCTCCGCGGTCAACTCTTCCTCTTCCTTGAGGTCGGCGCCGCCGCAGAACGCGCGGTCGCCCGCGCCGGTCAGCACGACGGCGCGCGCGCCGGCTTCGCGGAACTCGGCGAGGGCCTGACGGATGCCGCGGCGGTTGTCGTCGCTCAGCACGTTCATCGGCGGGTTGTCGAGCACGATGACGCCGACGGACCCGTCCAGCGACCAGCGCGTGTGCGCATTGGCGCCCATCAGCGACCGGTGAAGGCGGCGTCGCGCCGCTCGAAGAACGCGGCGACGGCCGCTTTGTGGTCCTCGGTGCCCACGAGCCGGCAAAAGTGGTCGTGCTCGAGGGCGAGCGCGCCGGCCGGCGTCAGCACGCGCGCAGCACGCACGGCGTCGCGCACGGCCGCCAGCGCGAGCGGCGGCAGCGCGCGTAAGCGTTGCAGCAGGGTGGCGGCCTCGTCGCCGAGCCTCCCGCCGGGCACCACACGCGTGACGAGACCGACGCGCAATGCCGCGGCCGCGTCGAGCGTGCGCGCGGCCAGCATCAGCTCCTTGGCGGCGGCCTCGCCGAGCAAGCGCGTGAGGCGTACCGCGCACGCTACGGGATCGCGCACGTCCGACACAGAAAACGTCGCTCCGTCGCCGGCGAGTCGAATGTCGGCCTCGAGCAGCCGCTCGACGTCGCTTCCTGCGCATGCGCCGGCGACGATGGCGACGGTGATGCCCGCGGCCTCGACGATTTGCATGCGGGGCTCAGGATACTAGACGACGCCATCCTTCCGGAGCTGCGCGATCGCGTCGGCGTCGTACCCGAGCTCGCTGAGGATTTCGTCGGCATGCTCCCCGCACGCGGGCGGCGGACGGCGCACGCGCGCGCGCCCCGTCGAGAACTCCAGCGGGAACCGCAGCAGCTTCACCGGCCCCGCGACGGGATGCGTGATCTCTTCCACCGCGTCCGCGGCCTGCACGGCGGGATCGGCGAACGTCTCGGCATAGTCGTTCACCGCCGACGCCCACACACCGGCGGGCACGAGCCGCTCGATCCACTCCGCCGTCGTGCGCGTGCGCATGACGGGCTCGAGCAGGCGCGCCACCGCCTCGCGCGCCTCGAAGTTCCAGCCGGGCTTCGCGAGGTCGCGCAGGGCGGGCAGCTCGAGGACGTCGGCGAGCTGTGGCAGCGGCGACATCGACAGCATCACGTGGCCATCGCGTGTTGGATAGACGCCGTACGGCGGCGGGTGAAACGTGCTTGCCAGCGGAGTGGCCGTCTTCTCGAGTCGCGCACCGTTCAAGAAATAGCTGGCCGACTCGATCTGCAGATCGAGCGCCGCGCGGAGCATGCTGACCTCGACGTGCACGCCGTGTCCCGTGCGCTGCCGCTCCAGCAGCGCGGCGAGCACGCCGAGTGCCAGCAGCGTCGCGCCGTGCTGGTCGACGACGGCGGTGCCGACCGGAATCGGCGGCTGATCGGCGCGACCGGAGATCGACGCGAGGCCCGAGATGCCCTGCATCAGCAGATCCTGTCCCGGGCGGTCACGGTAGGGACTCGCCTCGCCGTACCCGGACGCCGACACGTAGACGAGCTGCGGGTTGAGCGCGCGCGCGGCGTCCCAGTCGAGGCCGTGGCGCGCCATGACGCCGGGACGGAAATTCTGCACGAGCACGTCGGCGCGCTCCACCAGGCGCCGCGCCACGGCGCGGCCCTCGGCGTGCTTCAGATCCAGCGTGAGGCTGCGCTGATTGCGATGCGACAGCAGAAAGAAGACGCTGACCCCGTTCTTGAACAGGTCGGCGCCGGACCAGTTCCGCTCCCAGAGCCGGCCACCCGGTGGCTCGACTTTGACGACGTCGGCGCCGAGATCGGCGAGAAACTGCACGCCGGACGGGCCGAGCAAGAACTGCGTGAACGATACGACGCGGACACCGGCGAGGATCGCCAGGGGCGGGCGCGCGTCCATCAGACGTCGACGCGCTTGAGAATGTGCGTGGCGGCGGCGACCACGTCGCCCCGGTCGGTGGTGACGGTCACGCGAGAGAAAACTTTACGCTCGCGCTCGTTGCGCTCGGTCACTTCGTACTCGACGGTGATGGTGTCACCGAAGAACAGGGGCGCGGGAAACCGCACGCGGTCGTAGCCGTACGACACCCATGTCCCCTCGGCGCCGTCGAGGATCTTCGTGGACGCATTGGACATGAATCCCACCGCGAGCGCCCCGTGCGCGATGCGGCGCCCGTACCGCGTGCGCCGCATGTACGCCTCATCGGTGTGGTTCGGCGAGAAGTCGCCGGTGATGCCGGCGAACAGGTAGACGTCGGATTCCGAAACGGTCTTGCTGACCGTGACCTTGCGGCCCACGGGAAACGCGGCGAGCGGATCGGTCGTCATGGGCGGGATGGTAAATCCGCCGGCATGCGCCTTGCTCAAATTTGTCGCATGTCGTTTTTCTGGACGCTTACACTCGCCGCGATCAGTGGTCTCGTCGGTATCAGTTTGCTCGTCGTGTGGGGGGTGCGGGTGCTCGCGCGCAAAGATCGCGCGGAGGAGCGGGCGAGCCGGATCAGCGTCGACGTCGCCGCTGCGCTGGCGCGTGAGCCTCGCCTGCGTCAGGCGGCGATCCTTCCCGTGGCGAGCATCCCGCTCCAGCGAACGCCGCGGGTCGAGCTCACGGGACGGGTACCGTCGACGAGCGTTCGCGACGTCGCGGTACAGGTGGCGAGCCGAGCGACCGAGCGGCTGTGCCCCGGCATGCAGGTCGTCGATCACCTCGAGATCGCGCCCACGGCCGAGCAGCGCCCCGCCTGATCGCGCCCGCGGCGTCCGTGTCGCGCGCGCCCACTCGATCTTGCTGCGGTTTCCCCGCCGCGCGGGAAGTGATAAGGTCCCGGCACCCCACAGGAGGACTGATCATGGCCGACACGATCCGAGTCGTCGAGTACTTCTACGTCGAGACGCCGAACACGCCGGGTGTGGGCGGCGCCATGCTGACCACGCTGCGCGACGCGGGCGTCAACCTCCTCGCGTTTTCCGGCTTTCCGAGCGGTCGCCGCGCCCAGCTCGACTTCGTGCCGGAGAATGCCGCGGCCTTTCGCGCCGCCGCGAAGGCGGCCAAGTGGAAGGTCGTTGGCCCCAAGAAAGCCTTCCTCATCAGCGGTACGGACCGGCCGGGCGCGGGCGCGGAGCTGATGACCCGGCTGGCGCAGGCAAAGATCAACGTGACCGCGATCGATGCCGTCTGCGCGGGCGGCGGCGCCTACGGCGCCATTCTCTGGGTGGCGCCGCGCGACGTCGCGAAGGCCGCCAAGGCGTTGGGGGCCGCGTGAGCGCGGACACATCGACGCGTCTCGCCCTGCACACCTGGACGCTCGACACGACGCCGCTGCCCGCGGCGCTCGCGGCCGCACGCGACGACGGCTGGGAGGGGATCGAGCTGCGACGTCTCGACTGGGCGCGCGCCGCCGAGGCCGGTCGTCCGGCGACGTGGGTCGAGGACACCGTCCGCACGAGCGGGCTGCCGGTGGCGTGCGTCGGTGTCGAGTTCGGCTGGATGTGGGCCGATGGCGCAGAGCGCGCGCGGCTGCTCCACGTGTTCGACGAGCAATGCGCCCGCGCGCGCGCGCTGGGATGCGCGACGATCATGAGCCCCGTCGACAAGGGCGTCGGCGACGTTGCGCGTGCCGCCGCGTCCGTGCGTGAGGTCGGGGACATCGCCGCGCGCCACGGCGTCCGCCTGGCGGTGGAGTTCAACTCGCAGGCCGCGCAGCTCAACACCCTCGAAGCGGTGCGTGAAGTTCTCGCGAAAGCCGGACACCGGAGCTGCGGTGTGCTGTTCGACGCCTATCACATGGAGCGCAGCGGCGCCGCGCCGACGAGCTCGTGTACGTGCAATTCAGCGACGTGCCGCAGGGCGAGGTGAAGCCGGGCGAGGTCCTGAACCGGCTGCCGCCCGGTCGTGGGCGCGTGCCGTTCAAGGAGTTTTTCGCCGCGGTGCGCAAGACGGGATACGCGGGCTTCATGAGCTACGAGGCGCCGAATCCGGAGGCCTGGGGGCGGCCGCCGCGCGAGGTCACGCGCGAGGCGATGGCCGCGACACGCTCGATGCTCTGAGCGGGAGCTCTACGCGAGCACGCTCTCGAGCGGCGCGGGCGGCTCGCCGACGGCAGCGGCCACCGCCGGGTGCACGACGCGGCCGCGCGCGACGTTGACGCCTTTCGCCAGCGCGGCGTTGGCCCGCACGGCGTGGACCACGCCGCGGCCCGCGAGCTCGAGCACGTAGGGCAGCGTCGTGTTCGTCAGCGCGAAGGTCGACGTGCGCGGCACGAGCGCCGGCATGTTCGCCACGCCATAGTGGACGACGCCCGACACCACGTAGACGGGATCGAGCAGCGTCGTTGGATGGATCGTTTCCACACACGCGCCCTGATCCACCGCGACGTCGACGATGACCGCGCCTTCCTTCATGGTCGTGACCATGGCCGCGCTGACCAGCACGGGCGCGCGCGCGCCGGTGATGAGGACCGCGCCGATCACCAGATCGGCACGGCGGACGACGGCCTGGAGGTTGAACGCGTTGGACATGATCGTGACGACGCGGCCGGCGAAGAGATCGTCGACGGCGCGCAGGCGGTCGGGGTTCACGTCGAGGATCGACACGTCCGCGCCAAGCCCGATGGCGATGCGCGCGGCGTTCACGCCGACGGTGCCGGCGCCGATGACGACGACGTTTCCCGGCGGAACCCCAGGCACGCCCGAGAGCAGAATCCCGCGTCCGCCGTGAGCGCGGCCCAGATAGAACGCGCCCTCCTGCACGGCCAGACGTCCCGCCACCTCGCTCATCGGCGTGAGCAGCGGCAAGCTACCGTCGGCGCGCTGGACCGTCTCGTACGCGATCGCGGTGGTGCCGGCATCCCGCAGGGCACGGGTCAGCTCCGGCGCGGGCGCAAGGTGGAGATACGTGAAGAGCGTCTGGCCCGCACGCAGTCGCGGATACTCTTCGGGCACGGGCTCCTTGACCTTCAGCACCAGCTCGGCGCGCCGCCAGACGTCGGCCGCGCTCGCGAGCTCGGCGCCGACGGCGGCGTACTCGTCGTCGCGAATTCCGCTGCCGAGCCCCGCGCCCTTCTCGGCGAGGACGGTGTGGCCGGCCTCGCGCAGCGCGTGTGCGCCGGCCGGGGTGAGGGCAATGCGCTGCTCGCCAGGTTTGATCTCGCGCGGAATGCCGACGATCATCCGCGCAACAGCGTCTCGGCCGCCTCCATCAGCGTCTCGCTCAGCGTGGGATGCGTGTGGATGGTCAGCGCCAGATCCTCGGCGCGTAGCGCGGTCTCGACGGCGAGCGCGGCCTCGGCGATCTGCTCGCCCGCACCGGGCCCCGCGATGCCGGCGCCGAGAAGTCGGCCGGACTCCGGATCGACGACGAGCTTGGTGACGCCGTCGTTGCGACCGAGCGTGGCGGCGCGGCCGGAGGCCGCCCACTGGAATTTCGCGATGCGCACGGCGCGGCCGTCGGCCGCCGCCGCGGTCTCGGTGACGCCGCACCAGGCGATCTCGGGATCGGTGAAGACGACGGCCGGGATCACGGTGTTGTCGAACGCCGCCGGCTGCCCCGCGATCGCCTCGGCCGCCACCTTACCCTGCCGCATGGCGCGATGGGCGAGCATCGGCTCGCCGGTGGCGTCGCCGACGGCGAAGATGCGCGGATCGGCGGTGGCGCAGCGCGTGTCGATCTCGACGAAGCCGCGCGCATCGAGTCTCGCGCGTGTGGTTTGAAGCCCGACCCCGTCGGTGAGCGGGCGACGACCGACGGCGATCAGCGCGCGATCGAACGTCGCGACCGCGCCGGCGATGGTCGCTTCGAGGCCGCCCGACGTCTCGCGCAGCGCCTCGAGTCGCGCACCGAGCCGGACCGCCGCGAATTGCTTGTCGACCCGGCGAGCCACCCACTGCACGAGGTCGCGGTCGACGCCGGGCAGCAGTCCGTCCGTCATCTCGACGAGGGTGACGGCGCTGCCGAGTGCCGCGTAGACCTGACCGAGCTCGAGACCGATGTAGCCGCCGCCCACGACGAGGAGCCGCTCGGGGATGTCCGCGACGTCGAGGGCGGCCGTCGAGTCCATGATCCGCTCGGACGGTGTGACACCGGGCAAGCGCGAGGGCGCCGAGCCGGTGGCCACGATCGCGTGCCGGAACTTCAGCGCCTGCGGCTCGTCACCCTCGACGCGGATCGTGCGCGCGTCCTCGAAGACGCCGCGGCCACCGACGACCTCCACGCCCTTGGCCTTCGCGACACCGGCCAGCCCGCGCGCGAGCTTGCCGATCACGCGCTCGGACTTCCACTTGCGCAGCGGATCGAGCGAGACGCGCGCGGGGCCGAAGTCGATGCCGAACTCTTTGGCGCGCTCGGCCTCGCCCAGCACGGCCGCGACGTGCAACAACGCCTTCGACGGAATGCAGCCCTCGAACAGGCACGCGCCGCCGAGCCGCTTGCCGGCGTCGACGACGACCGTCTCGAGCCCCAGCTCGGCGCAGCGAAACGCCGCCGAGTAGCCGCCCGGGCCGCCGCCGATGACGACGACGTCGACGTCGCGCACGAGGTCGCCCATCACCATGTCAGAGTCCCAGCAAGAGCTCCGGCCGCTCGAGCCGGCGGACGATGGCAGCCGCGAAGCGCGCACCGTCGGCGCCGTCGGCCACCCGGTGGTCGAACGTCAGCGACAGCGGCAGCAGCAGCCTCGGCTCGATGCGTCCATCGCGCACGGTCGGCTCGAGGCGCGCGCGGGCGACGCCGAGGATCGCAACCTCCGGATAGTTGATGATCGGAATGGCGCCGGTCCCGCCGAGCGCGCCGATGTTCGTGATCGTGAACGTGCCGCCGCGCAGATCGTCGAGCGTGGCCTTGCCCTCGCGTACGCGCTGCGCGAGCGCGCCGAGCTCGCGCGCGATGTCGAGCACCGCTTTGCCGTCCAGGCCGCGGAGCACGGGCACGATGAGCCCGCGCTCGGTGGCCACGGCCACGCCGAGGTTGACGTAGCGCTTGACGATGAGCTGACCGGCGGCGGCGTCGAGCGTCGCGTTGAACGTCGGATGCTCGACGAGCGCCTGTGCGGCCGCCTTCAGCAGAAACGCGGTCAGCGTCAGCGTCACCCCGCGCGCCTTTGCGCCGTCCAGATTCCGCGTGATGATCGCGTCAAGCTCGGTGATGTCCGCGCGGTCGAAGTGCGTCACATGCGGGATGACGGTCGCGGACAGCGTCATGCGCTCGGCGATCGTGCGGCGCAGGTGCGAGAGCGGCTGACGCTCGATGGGCCCCCACTGCTCGAAGTTGGGCAGCGGCGGCTCGGTGACGTGAGTTGCCAGCGGCTTCGCCGGTGCCGCGGCCTCCGTCGGCGCAGCGCGCGGCGCGGGCGCGGTCGGCTGCGCGCCGGTCGACGCCGCGCGCACGTCGTCGTCAGTGACACGCCCGCCGGGGCCCGTCGGGACGACGCTCTTGAGATCCACGCCGAGCTCGCGTGCCAGCCGCCGCGTGGACGGTGTCGCCGGCACCGGTCCGGAGCGCACCGCCGCTCGCGCACTCGACCCGGCGGTGGCCGCGGCCCGCCCGTCGGCGCTCGGCGCGCCGGGTGAGCGCGGCTCGGGGGCCGCCGTCTGTCGCGCGCGCGCGTCGTGCACTGCCGTGCGCGGCTCGGGCGCGAGCGTCCGCGTCGGATCGAGCGTGTCGGCGGCCTGCTTGCCCGTCGGCCGGGCGGTGGTTTGCGCGGCGTCCGCGAACGTCACGAGGACCTGGCCGACCTTGACGGTCTGATGCGGCTCGACGTGGATCTTCTCGACGCGGCCGCCCATCGGCGAGGGGATCTCGACGGTGGCCTTGTCGGTCTCGACCTCGAGCAGGGGCGCGTCCTCGGCGACGACCTCGCCTTCGCGAACGAGGACTTTGAGGATCTCAGCCTCGGTCAGACCCTCGCCGAGATCGGGCAGCACGAACGGCCGTGACATGGCTCAGAACGCGAGTGTGTCGCGGGCGGCAGCGACGACGCGCGCCACGTCCGGCACGTTGGCCTTCTCGCGCGCGAAGCCGGGAAAGGGTACGTCATGGGCCGTGACGCGGGCGATCGGCGCTTCGAGCGAGAGAAACGCGCCGTCCATCAGCGAGGCGGCGATCTCCGCGCCGGGACCGAAGGAGCGTGGCGCTTCGTGCACGATGACCGCACGCCCGGTCTTGCTCACCGACCGCACGATGGTCTCGCGATCGAGCGGCGCGATGGTCAGCAGGTCGACGACGTCACAGCCGACGCCATCCTCCTGCTCGAGCACATCGGCGGCCTCGCGCGCCACGCGCAGCATGGCGCCCCACGCCAGCAGCGTCAGATCGTCGCCCTCGCGGACGATCTGGGCCCGTCCAATCGCCATCGTCTCGGGATCGTCGGGCACATCCTCTTTGTGGGCGTGGTAAAGCGCCTTGTGCTCGAAAAACACGACCGGGTCGGGATCGCGGATGGCCGCGGCGAGCAGCGCGCGCGCGTTGCGCGGGCCCGAGGGGATGACCATCTTCAGCCCGGGAATGTGCGCGTAGAACTGCTCCTCGGACTCGCTGTGGTGTTCCAGCGCGCGCACGCCGCCGCCGTACGGCATGCGCATCACCATGGCCACGTGGAAGCGACCCTGGGAGCGGTTGCGATAGCGCGCGGCGTGGTTTTCGATCTGATGGAAACACTGGAACGCGAAGCCGGAGAACTGGATCTCGCACACGGGCCGGAGACCGTAGAGCGCCATGCCGATCGACGTGCCGATGATGGCGGCCTCCGCCAGCGGGCTGTCGATCACGCGCTTGCTGCCGTACGTGCGCTGCAGATCCTCCGTGACGCGAAACACGCCGCCGTCGACGCCGACGTCCTCGCCGATCACGAGCACGTCCGGATCGCGCTGCATCTCCTGCATCAGTGCCAGGTTCAGCGCCTTGACCATGTTGAGCTTGGCCATCAGCGCCGTCTGCTTCGCTGGCCGCGCATGGGCGGCGAGGGCTCGTGCTTTTCGCGGCGGCCGGGCTCACCGCTGCGAAGCGTCTCGGCCAGCGTCTCCCGCTGCGCCTTGAGCTCCGGTGGCAGCTCGGCGTACGCGTGGTCGAACATCACCAGCGGATCCGCCGGCCCGGTCGCCTCGAAGCGCGCGACGGCGGCGGCGATCTCCTCGTCGACCTGCGCGTCGAGCCCGTCGTCGAGCAGGCGCTTCTTCTTGAGATACGCGGCGAACCGCGTGAGCGGGTCCTTGCGCTCCCACTCGGCCACCTCCTCCGCCGAGCGGTACTTCGTCGGATCATCGGCCGTGGTGTGCACGCCGAGCCGATACGTGACGCACTCGATGAACGTGGGACCTTCGCCCGCGCGCGCGCGCTCGGCGGCCTCGCGGCTGGCCGCGTAGACGGCGAGCACGTCGTTTCCGTCGACCTGGATGCCAGGCAGGCCGTACGCCAGCGCCTTCTCGGCGATCGTCTTCGAGTTCGTCTGCTTCTTGAGCGGGACGGAGATCGCCCACTGGTTGTTCTGGCATACGAACACCACGGGCACGTGCCAGACACCGGCGAAGTTCAGCGCCTCGTGGAAATCACCTTCCGACGTGGCGCCGTCGCCGAAGTAGACCATGACGACGACGTCGTGCTCGCGATACTGCGCGGCATAGGCGAGGCCGACGGCGTGAGGCAGCTGCGTGGAGACGGGGATCGTGATCGGGAGGTCGCGCTGATCGGGAGCGGGTTGGCCACCTTCCAGGTAGCCGGCGAAGAAGAGCAGCAGCTTTTCGATCGGCCAGCCGCGCCAGATCATCGCGCCCGTCTCTCGAAACGACGGCACCATCCAGTCGGATGGCTGCAGGGCGGCGACGCTGCCGAGCTGGGCGGCTTCCTGTCCTTTGATCGGCGCGAACGTGCCGATGCGGCCTTGCCGCTGCAAGCGGACCATGCGCTCGTCGAGCCGGCGTGCGAGCAGCATCGCGCGGTAGAGACGCTTGAGGTGCGCGGGCGGCAGTCCAGGATCCAGCGCGGCGTCGAGATTGCCGTTGGCGTCGAGGACCGACAGATGTTCAACCGTGAAGCGCGGCTCGAGCGGAGTTCTCGGCATGGTGGCCGCTCCCCGATCCCGGGATTTGGTTTCTATTGTACTCGCCGTGCAATCAGCGGACGAGCGGCCAGCGACGGCGCGGGTCGAGACCGATGCGGCGGACGATGCGTTCGCCTGCCGTGCTCGCATCGGCGAGCGCCTTCGCGGCGTCGATGCCGACCGCGCGGCCGTCGTCGTACACAACGCGACCGTCCACCAGGACCGTGCGCACGCTCCGGCCGTCGGCGCAGTACACGAGATTACGCACCGCATCGTGACGCGGGACCCACTCGGGTGCCTGCAGGTCGTAGAGCGTCAGGTCGGCGACTTTGCCGACCTCGACCGAGCCAATCGTATCGTCCCACAGCACGGCACGCGCACCATTGCACGTCGCCATCTCGAGCGCGGTCTCGGCGGGCACCAGTGCCGGGTCCATGCGCGCGTCCTTGAAGAGACCCGCGACGAGCCCGGCCAGTTGTGCGTGATCGAACGTCCCGCTCGACGACACGCCGTCGGCGCCGAGCGAGACCGTCACGCCCGCCGACAGCATCTCGGGGATCTTGCCGATCCGTGTCGTGCCCTTCGCGAGCCGCAACGCCGCTCCGGGACAATACGCGACTTTCGTGTCGCGCGCGGCGAGCAGCTTGACCTCGGCGTCCGTCACGGCGGTGCAGTGGGTCAGCATCAGCTTTGCGTTCAGCACACCGAGGCGCTCGAGGTGCGTGATCGGCCATGTGCCCACGCGCGCCTGGACGCCTTGCGCTTCCTCGATCGAGGAAGCCATATGGAACGCCATGCCGACGCCGTGACGGGCGGCGACACTCGGAAGTCCGGCGAAGAGGTCGTCCGAGCAATACGGAAACAGTCCGTAGATCGAGGCCCACGCGCGGATTCGGCCGTCCGGGCTCTCGGTCCAGCGGCCGAGCAGCCGGTCGACCTCGGCCAGCGCCGCGCCCGCCGAAGGAAAGAGCACGCGCTCGCGGAGCTCCGGGGCCATCGCGTCCCGCATCGCCGTCGGCATCTGATCGAACACGCCGCGACCGAGAACGGCCCGCATGCCGCTTTCGCGCACGGCCTGCGCGACGGCGTCGAAGTGACCACAGGATACGAGAATGTTCACGTCCACGAAGCACGTCGTCCCGCTGCGGAGCATCTCCAGGCAAGCGAGCCGCGCGGCGACGTACGCCTCTTCCTCGGTCAGCGCCGCGTAGAACGGCCGCGCGTAGGTCACGGCCCACGCGAACGTCGACAGATCGTCGGGAATCAACCCGCGGCTCAGGTGCTCGAATGTATGGACGTGCGTGTTGACGTAACCGGGCAGGACGAGCCGGTGTTCTGCCTCCAGCACCCGCCCGCCGTTGCGGCAGGCCGCCAGGTGCTTCGCATCCATCTCCGCCGCGGGGCCGATGTCGACGATCGCGCGGCCGTCGAGCAGCAACGAATGACCAGCCAGGATGCGGCGGTGGCGGTCGAGCGTCAGGATCGTGTCGGCATTGCGGATCAGGAGCACCGCGTCAGCCCGGCAGCACTTGGTACGCCACGGGCTTCGGTGTCTTGTCGGCGCCGTTCGTCGGGAACACGTCCATCGGGCACGTGGAGAAAACGACGATAGTGTCGATGACGGCACGCAGCACGACGTAGTCGCCGGCTTTTACCGGTGGCGGGACGACGACGAGCGCGCCGTCCGCCCCCACCGGACAGTTCTCGAACATATTCAGCGGACATGGCGAGTGCGGTGCCGACAGCCCGAGCGCGGCGAGCGCGGCGACGAGATTCTCGGCGCAGCTCGCGTGTTGGTCGAAGCCGAGCATCTTGTAGCGGACGGGATCGCACGCCGCGCGCAGCGTGTCGTGCACACCGGGCGAGGTGTCCTCCGCGAGCGTCAGCATGGGACGGCGCCGGTTGGAGAAGAGATTGTCGGCAACGCGCGGGTTCACGCGGCCGAGCATGACGCGGGTGTGCTCCATCGACATGTGCTCGGACAGATCGGCGCGGTTGAATCCCCACGTGTCGACGACCTGGCTGCCTCGTGTATTGATCAGCTTCACGGCGCTGCCGGCCCGCAGCTCGACCGCCTTGCCGGTCCGCGCCGGCACTTCGATCACCGTCGTCGTCATCGTCGTCTCTCCTCGCTCACGCGAAGCGCTGCAGGAACTGCCGCGCCCGCGGCGTCGCGGGCTGGTTGAAAAAGCGTTCCGGTGCCGCTGTCTCGACGACCGCGCCTTCGTCCATGAGGAGGACCTCATCGGCGGCCTCGCGGGCGAAGCCCATCTCATGCGTGACGACGATCATCGTCTGTCCCTCGCGCGCGAGAGCGCGGATGACCACGAGCACTTCACCGACGAGCTCGGGATCGAGTGAGGAGGTCGGCTCGTCGAGCAGCAAGACTTCCGGCTTCATGGCCAACGCCCGCGCGATCGCCACGCGCTGCTTCTGGCCGCCCGACAGCCGGCTCGGGTACGCGTCGCGCTTGTCGCGCAGGCCGATCTTGTCGAGCAATGCCTCGGCCTCGGCCACCACCACGTCGCGCGAACGGCGCTGCACGTGGATGGGACTCTCGATCAGATTGCCGAGGACGGTGAGATGTGGCCACAGGTTGAACTGCTGGAACACCATCCCGAAGCGAGTACGCATCCGCGCGAGCTCGCGGTCGGTCATCGGTCGCGTCCGGCCGTCCGCCTGGGGAACGAAGCCGACCTGCTCGCCACGCAGGAACACCGCGCCTTCGTCGGGCCGCTCCAGGAAATTGATGCACCGGAGCAGCGTCGATTTGCCCGAACCGCTCGGGCCGAGTACACACAGCGTTCGACCGGCCGCGACGGCGAGGCTGACGCGGTTCAGCACTCGCAAGGTGCCGAAGCGCTTGCCGAGGCCCCGCACGTCGACGACCGGGGTAGGCTGCTCATTCATGGCCGCGCACCACCGCCACGCGGTCCATGCCGCGCACGGCCCATTCGATTGCCATGCAGATGAGCCAGTAGAGCGCCACGGCGACCAGCAGCGTCTCGAACGGCACGAAGTAGATTGCCTGGACCTGATTGGCCATGAACGTCAGGTCCGGGATGGTGATCACCATCAGGAACGCGGAGTTCTTGACCAGCGTGATCATCTGATTGCCGAGCACGGGGCCGGTTGCGATGAGAATCTGCGGCAGGATGATCCGCCGATACAGTGCAAGGCCTGCGTAGCCGAAGGCGCGGCCCGCCTCCTCCTGCTCGCGCGGCAGATGCGCCCACGCGCCGCGAAGAATCTCGGCGACGTATGCGGTGTTGTACGCGATCAGCGCGGTCAGCCCGCAGGTCCAGCTGGACAGCCGCACGTGCAGCGCGGGCAGGCAGTAATAGACGATGAACAGCAGCATCAGGAAAGGGATCGCCCGCATGACATCGACGCCTGCCCGCGCGGCGGCGCGCAGCGCTCGCCGGCGCGTGACGAGCAGCAGCGAGACCGGTACCGCGAGGATGAGCGAGGCGGCGCCGCTTAGGGCACAGATCCAGATGGTGTTCACGAGACCCGAAGCCAGGGAGCGCCACTCGCCGAGCACCGTCGCGAAGTTCGCGATCACAGCGTGCCGTACCGCGCCACGAGTCGACGTTCGGTGGCGTGCTGTGCGCGGAGCAACACCATGACCACGACCACATAGATCGCGGCCGCGGTCAAAAATGGACGCATCGGCTCGTACGTCACCGTGGTGATGCGGACTGCCACGCGCGTGAGGTCGACGACGCCGATGACGGCGACGGCCGGGCTGCCCTTGATGACGAGCGTCATTTCGTTCACCAGGGCCGGGAGGCTCGCGCGCCACACCTGTGGGAAGACGATGCGTCGAAAAGTGACGGCGCGGGTCATGCCACCCGCTCGCGCGGCCTCGAGCTGGCCGCGCGGAAAGTCGAGCAGCGCGGCGCGCCAGATCTCCGCCTGGAACACCGATGTGTTCATTAGGATGGTGACGATCGCGGCCGCCACCGGCGACATCCTGATGCCAAGCCCCGGGAGGCCGAAGAAGACGAGCAGGACGAGCGTGACCATCGGCGTGGCCCGGATGACGCTGACCCACGTCGTCACCGCCTGCGCTGCCACCGGCACGCGACCGACGCGTACGAGCGCCAACATCAGGCCGAGCACCGTGCCGAGCGCGATCCCCGACAGCGAGACGGTGAGCGTGGTGAGCGCGCCCCGCGCGAGATCAGCGAGCAGCGAGCTCCACGTCATCTACTCGGGCGTCGGACGGTTGCCGGGCAGCTTCGCCTCCCACGGCAGCTCGGGGAAGGCGCGGCCGAGCCATTTCTCTTGCAGCCGATAGAGATTGCCGTTCTTGCGCTGCTCGGTGAAGAACTGGTTCAAGAAATCGCGTAGCTCCTTGTTGCCGCGCTTCACCGCCCACGCGTGGTAGCCGATGGGGACGACGGGCTGGCCGAGCTCGAACTCACCCGGACGCTTGCGCAACACATCCGCAATGGCCACGACGCTGTTCAGCACGTAGTCGATGCGACCATTCGCGAGGTCCTGATAGGCCTCGGGATACGAGGCGTAGAGCGATACCTTGCCGAGCTTGCCGCCGGTCTTTTGCAGCAGTGCATCGACTTCCGACAGGCGCTGGTGGATCGAGCTGCCCTGCTGGGTGCCGACGGTGAGCCCGGACAGATCCTTGACGGACTGAATGCGGTTGTCGCCCTTGCGCTTCATGTAGTA
>Ga0310810_10001650_pt1 | contig 23588 bp, 38 predicted proteins | sample NCmetagenome_FD_207641 | JGI IMG/M metagenome (GOLD analysis project Ga0310810, IMG submission 207641) | Soil microbial communities from experimental microcosm in Duke University, North Carolina, United States - NC | ecosystem: Engineered > Artificial ecosystem > Soil microcosm > Unclassified ... | reverse complement strand
TCTTGAGAAAGACGCCATTGTGCTCCCCCAGTTGCTTGCCTTGTGCGCGGCTAATCCTACACTAGACCACCATGCCCTCGCCAACATGGCGTTTAAACAGTCAGGTATCACGCGAGCCCACTATTACCGTTTAATCCACAATGCCCCGTGCGTTCATAAGTCCTTTTGTTCAACCCCTGTACCCGTAAGCCCGCAGCCGAGTCTGTAGGTTAGCGTTAGCAATCTTGAGACGCCAGCGCCACGTATCGATAGGGGTATCAGTTGGCATTTCGGCTAGTACCTCGTCCCACGTCCAATCTTCAAAGTGAATATGCCAGAGTGCCTGCTGCATCCGGCGCTCCCCCGTGGTTAAACGGATAGCCTTTTCCAAGTCCACCTTGTAGTCAATGCGGCGCATGGAATCACGTTGCTTGCTCGGCTTAGGCAGCCCCTGCAACGTGTTCCTACGCGCTATCTCCCGCTCCAAGTCCTTCGACGCCAGCAGCGGCCCCACCTCCATGATGTACGCCAGAACCCCCCGCCCGTTTTCCACCTCGACGCCGCGAGACTTTCTTAGCCCGTACTTTATTGCCTCGCTTGCCCAATCTTCGGCCCGATTTCTGTGCTTTGGGAAGTCCCTCTCCAGCATGTTCACTAGCTTGTTCCGGGTCTGATCCTTCTCCAAGAGTGTCGCCAAGTCCTCGTTCGTCATTGTGTTTAATCTCCTTTAGTCTAGCGTTGCGTTCCTGGATCTTTTTGCTAGCGTCCGCTAGCGCCTGTCCATACCATGCGTTTGCCTGTGTTTCTCCATTGCGACGGTTTAACATGCCCCAGTACGCACACAACTCACAGCAGTAGTAACGCTTATTCTCCGCTTGACTCTTGCATAGTGGGTTTAAACACTGGTTCATTAATCACCCTCCCTTCACAATCGTAAAACGCGTCACTCGGGTGGACAAACGGCATGTCTAGGGCGCAGCATTGGCACAAGTGTCCGCGTTCGTGCGGGCGGCTGCGACTACCTCTACTAACGTGGTAGCACAGTTCTTTTAGCGCATGCCCTCCGCACTCTTGCGGCGGTGGGTATCCAGCTAACACGAGGAGAGCCTTGTAGCTATCCTCTAGCTCGTGGTATAGCCTCACTTGTTCTCTCCTACCACCACCGCCCTAATCCATTCGGGCACGCTCTCCGGCTTGCACGCGTTTAATCCGACAAGGGCCGCTATCACCCGGACGCCAGCGGGCGGTACATCCGGCCACGGTGTATACCCGTCCGTTAGCACGATGATAGCGTGAGGCTTGTCTGCCTTGGCCAGCGCAGCCGTGATACCCAGCCGCATATCCGTACCACCGCGCCCGGCCAGCACAATCTGCTGGGCGCTAAACACTCGTTTAACCGAGTGTACCTCCGCGTCACATACGATAGCTTCGACTCCATCCCGCTGGCCGCATTGCCTCAATACCCCGTTTACCTCGCCTAGCACTGCTGCCATGTCATCGTCCGACATGCTACCAGACGTGTCGATCACCACTGCTATCTTAGGGATAGCTTGGCGCATGCTAGGCATGATGATCTTAGGATAAACACTCGCACGACGGCTTGGCTTCTGGTACGTGAAATCTTGCATCCCCGCAATGTCCGCACGGGCACGTCGCACCTCCGACCGTAACACCTTGCGCCAATCGGTCACCGGCTCAAGAATTGTTTGCGCCCAATCCTTTAGCCACCCGGGCACGTTGCCCCGTGACTTGGCATGCTCCCGCACGTCGGATGCTACCTTGTGCTTAACGGCCTCCATCTCCGCACTGCCGATACCGTGGGGAGCATCCTTGGCCCCGCCAGCGTTGGAAGGTGCCCCATGCTCATGCGCTCCAGGGTTACCGGCAGCCCCGCCGCATGACCCGGCCCCTACCGTAGGCGACTTAGGCGGTGGCGGTAAGGTCGCATAATACTCCTCCGCAAACTTCCCGTCCGGTTGTTTAAGCACCTTAGGCATGACCGGCTGGAAAGGCCATTCCGCCCCGCCTTCCGCCTCGATATCGTCGTTTATCTCAGCGTCGCCGCAAACGTTCCACTGGGTTTGATTCTCCACCGCTACGTTTAAACTTTCGCCCCGACCTGCGTGATCTCGCAGGATGTGGCAGCACTCATGATACAGCACTGTGGCAAATTGAGGCACCGTCCAATCTAGCTTAGGGTCGAAGTACAGTCGCGCGTACTTGTCAACCCCCAGCGTCCCCAATCCCTCGACCGGGATTGGGTTTAAACGCAGTAGCAGCGTGGTAAGGTACGGGCGCTGCTGCGAGCAACGCACGCGTGCTGCCTGTAGCTTGTCCGGTAGCTCATACTTGGCCATGTTACTCGTCCCCAATCCCGCCCAGTATCTCTAGGGCGTCAAGGGTTTCGATCTCTTTGGCCGCCTCAGGGTTAGCCAGCAATGCCTGCACCGCTGTCTTAAGTCTGCCATCCTCACCCTTGTACATGCGGGCTAGCTTGACAAACTTCTCGAAAGATACATCGGCCATTGGCGATTTAAACAGGTAGCAGTATTGTAACCGGGTAATCATGATAGTTTGCGGTACTGGCGCACTGTTACCGTACCACTGTGCGCGTCTAATCTGACGCGGCGTAGGCTGACGGTTGACGTTGCGACAGACAGCAAACCATCCGCGTTTAACCAAGTCCCCCATGCCAATCTCGTTAAACAAGTTCTTGAGAGCCCGCGCTTCCCCACCGCCAATTGGCCCGTCATACCCAAGGGCCGACAAAATCGATGCTTGCTCGTTACGTACCTGGGGCGAGGAATTCTTGACGGTAAACGTGGTATCCCTAATCTGCTCTTCGCTCAAGATGATATGGTCGCTGTGCGTCCCCTCGTTATACTGCTCGGGCGTAAGGTAAATCTTCTGTGCTACCTGAGCATCCCGATATTCCGGCTTATGGGGCACGTGGACGTACCTAGTTGTTCCTTCCATGTCAGTGCGGCGTTCCCACTGCCAGTTAACGGTCATGTAGTCGCCGACTACCATGCTACTGCGCCAATACCGCCTACGGTAGCCCATTAGTAGAGCCCCGCCTGCTTAAGAATCTCGACAAACGGCGCAAGGTGGGCCACTACTTGAGTCCGCACCTTAGCATCGGCCATGTAACCCTGTTGCGTAGCAGCCTTAGCCAGCGTGCGAACCGCCGCAGCCGCCAAGTCTTTCTTACCAGCATCCGCCGCCATCTTGAAAATCTGCCACGCTGCCAAGAACCGCGCCTTTGTCATATCGCTGACGGCAGCCGACGCAACCGAAGCCAAGATGGTATAAACCTTGTCGCCACGGTCAGGCACCACGAAGCTATCAGGATTCTTGAGCAATTCCTCAGGATTAGGCAGGTCGAGGCTATCGCGCCAGTTGATAAACTCCAGGGCGGGACCGTCGCCGACGCAGCCTGACAGCAGCGGTAGCTCCACCTCTTGCCCCGCGTTGGCAGCCTTAGCCGCCGCACTCAGGGTGGCTGCCATCGTCCACGAACGGGGCGAGGGCCACGGCTTGCCAGCGTCTGCGTCATTTTTCGGGCACGCGTACAGGAGTGTCTGCTTATGCTGTATAAACGAGGCAATCTCTACGCGCGCCTGTCGGATACCCTCTTGCCAGTTAGCCGGGACAATGGGGAACACTGGCGCGGGGAAACCCTCAAACATCCCTTGCACATACTCGCCAACGTTCAGGTTCCACTGTAGGTGACAGAACCGATTAGACAGTGGGGGACTCATCTCCCACCCGCCCGCAGCCTGATCCGGTGGGTTAGCAGCCGCTACAATGGCCAGCCCCTTGATAGCCAGCTCGCCTACCATGTTTACCTGCTCCCCGCCGCGCTCCTCGCTTAAACAAACACGAAGCAAGGCAGCCTGGACAGCAGGCGCAGCCGTGCTAATCTCGTCCACGAACAGGATACCGTTACCGGCTTCGGCCAGCCGCACCGCCCACGCGGGCGGGGACAGCTTGACACCGTTCTCAGTCAGAACAGGCAGCCCGCCAAAGTCTGACGGCTCGCGTAGGCTTGCGATAACAGTCTCGACATGGCGGTTCAGCGCCTTGCCTAGCGCATTGATACCGCTAGTCTTACCCACGCCCGGCCCGCCCCACGTCACCGTGGGAACGCCAGCCTGTACCGCTACTGCAATTGCCTGAAGCGTTTTCTGGCTCACCGTTTCGTCCTTTCGTCGTGAGGGTTAACGTTCGTACTGTTCTTTAGACGCGCGTGCTACTCGAAAGATTCACCTTTAATTTTTTCTTTCTCCCGCCATTGCGGGTCATCTGTTTAAACCTACTTACTCTTTCTATACAGCTTGTGCCCACGCTCGCACGTCCACCACCTTGGATGCTGGAGTCGCGTCTTACCGCCCCGCCCTACCGGGTATGCACGCCGCGTAGGACTCTTGCAAAACTCGCACGGCTTACCGTCGTACTTAGCTGCCATTCTTGCATCCTCCGCGCGATACTGCCAGCGCCTTCGGGCTAGTCAAGTGTTCCTCATGCTCCCGGTTAAGGTACGAGTCGAGAAAGTAAAGCCTATCGCCATTGTAGCACGCCACCTTGAAACTCGGCCCGCTTGTCATATAGACTTGCTTCCATACTTGATCGTTTAACGCGGGTCGCGGTAGCTGTCCCTCAGGCTGCGGGCCAGCCTCACATCCTACCAGCCCCGCCGCCACTGCGATAGCTGCCATTGTCCGACGCACTGTGTCACCTCTTTCCGCCCGCCGTTGGGATACGGGCTCGTGGTTTAAACGGGGGTGGTTAGCCCCCGTCCCCTCACCTACTTACCGTGACCGTTACCCACTCCGTTACCGCCACCGTTGCCGTTCCCACCGCCACCGTTACCCGCACCGTTGCCCACTCCCTCATTGCCGCCGTTGTTACCGTGGCCACCCTGACCCCCACCGTGGCCGCCAGCCCCAACGCCATTCCCGCCTCCGTTACCATTCCCACCGTTCCCGCCGCTAGACCCGCCACTTGATCCGCCATTGCCGCCACTGGCCCCGCCACTGGCACCGCTACCAGCCCCGGCGCTGCCAGCCGACCCAGCAGCCCCATCAGTAGCGCCCACGCCAGCCGCGCCAGCGTCCCCACCGCTTGATACGCTCTCCACAAGACCCATGGTCTGATAGGTACGCATGCCAGCAGGGCAGCGCACATCTACTACGGTCGTCGTCCCGCCGTCGGCAGTGGGCGCTACCGCCGTAAACGCGAGGCACATGGCCCCCGCCAGTTCAATAACGCTCATCATGGTTTAAATTCTCCTCCGAGTTTAGTTGTTAACTGCTAGTCGCGCAACACGCCAGCTAGAAGATAAACGCCAAACATAAACAACGTCGCAATAGCGGCTCCCCATAGTCCGCCCAGTAGGACAAACCCTAGCACGGTAGCCGCTAGCATGATTGTCATATTATCGCCCCCCTTTACCGGATGTTATACAGGTATGAGATTGCGATGAGCAGCGCAGCAACGCCAAGACACATTCCGATTATATACACTATCTCACGCCAGAACGCAAGCACGATAGCCGCCAGTATGATACCGCCCGCTATGGTAAGCATTGTCTTACTCCTCACACGCTTCAATGAACCGTGCGCGTTTAAACGTGGTACTGTTCTTCTCGCACGCGCGAGCAATAGCCCGCACGTCGCGCATCCATTGCTCGGCTTGCAGCGTGTCAGGGGCTGGACGCATAAGCCTTAGCTCATTGGCCAGCGCAATGAAATGCTTGCGTGACATGTTAGCCCTCTTTCCTGGCACGAAGGTATGCCTGTGCGAACAGCATGCTAAGGTCGCCATCGTTAGCCTCTTTCTCTGCCATCATGATACGTAACACTTTGGCGTAGTCCCCATCGTTCGCAGCGTGCCCGGCTTCCCTAGCAGCCGCCAGCGTGGCATTGCGATTGCTTACTGGATTCACTTGGCCCGTCCTTTCTGCCACTGTCCGCGCGTGGCATTCCATACCCATACCTTAGGATACTTCAAAGCCTCGCATGGCTTCATGGGAATTGTCTGGAGCATCTTAGAACCTGCCAGCGTACGTCGCGATCAGGTACAGGAACAGAATCGACCAAGGGAACAGCAGCACAGCTAGTCCAATCCAACGCCATATCATGTTAGACCCCCTCAGTGAGTTTAAACGTTGCGCCCGTAACCCAGCCTTGACCCTTGCCAGAAATAGGCTCGACTAAGTAGCGGGTCTCGCCCCATGTCTGTTTAACGTCAAGCACGCGCACCTCGATGTCAAACACTCCACCGCGTACCGTTCCCCGCCGTCCCACTAGGGCCGCAAGGCTTGTGATGGTAGGCTTGGCTTCTAGCATCTTGACCGCATGCCAAGGGACGTGTTGTCCCCTGGCATGACGGCTACCGCACGAATAGCAAAACTCAGGCCGCATGGCTACTTGCCCTCCGGGCGTGCGAACTTCTGGTCGCAAGTGTCGCAGGTTGCCAGGAACGTGTCAGACGCCACTCGGACACGTACGGGGCAGCCGCAAACGTAGAGGCGCAGCCGCGACCCGCTGCCCTTGCCGCCCATCTTGCCGCCGCGCGTGCCCTTGCCAGCGGGGCATGCCTTAGGAGTAGCAGGCGGCGCATCGGGGCCGCCTAGACCGTTCAGGGTTGGCTTCCCATCCGTAGGCGTAGGGATGCTGGCCAGCGTGGCCGCCATGGCCGCATCAAATTCTGGCACAGCAGCCGCGAACGCTGATGCATTCAAGAGACCAAGCGTCACGGCAGCCGCCTTGAATTCCGGGCCATGGGCCGCGCCGTAGCCCGCGACAACGTGGGCCAATTCGTGCAACACGGTCTCCGCGATACCCTCTGGCGTAGTCTGTAGGCCAGCCGCTACTTCCACGAACGCGTGGGAAGCATCCCAGCCCTTGTAGAGAGTGAAACCCTTGGCCCCGCGTACCGCGCCAGCGCCGTACACCATCTTGGCCGCCGCAACACGCGTAGCCGCCTCACCGTTTAAACGGGCGAGGGCAGCATCACGAATGGCCGCCATGTAGGCTTCGTGCGTGACGCGCGGCTTGGGCGGGTCGGGAGCGTAGTAAGGACGGGCGAACCCATCACCGGAATTGCTCGCATAATTCATAGGTTAGCCCCCAATCTGGACGCGCGTCACGGGACCGAGCGTCCACATGTAGCCGCCCGTCTGGAACGGACGATAGAGGCGCGCCCATGTCCAGGGATGGAAACCGTAGCAAACGGTCGCACCGTCGCGACGGTCGTACAGGAGCGAGACCCCATGCAGGTTGGCCCGGACCTTCAGGTTGCTCATTGCGTTGCCTTTCTCGGCGGGGCATTTTCGCTACCAGCCCATCGCCTACCTTCACCCTAAGGACGAAAAACCCCAATTGCCGCATGGCGTCATCAATGATATCAATGAGTTAAGCCTCGTTAAGTTATTTTTTTCACAAGCGCCCTCGCCAAGTGTTGAGTGGTGGCGCGGAATGGCTGATGTGGCACACAGATTGCATGGCATTATGACGCATCGCGGACCTTTATATACGCACGCACCGTGCCAAGTCTGGTAAGCAATTCTCATGCCAAGGTGAGTGTATGCAATAGTCGTGCCCACTGTCAATGATGTAAAATCTACACGCTCACCCTACTTGCAATGTCCATGCCAATCCCGCAACCGATGCATGAAGCGTGCCAAGCTAAGTAGGCATGAACATTGCATAATGCAAGCGTCGTGCCATGTTGAATGCGTATGCATACCTCGTGCCAGCTAGACCCCCCTAAGCCCACCTTCACGCCTACCCCAGTCTAACCGGGGGACCCAGGGAACTAGTATGGGTCCCATTTTTGGGACCCCTATTTTGGTACCATATGTAGGGGTGGATGTTATGGGACATTTTGCCCGGCGCATTGTCACGCAAAGTTTAGTGAATTATTAGCCAAATTCGCCGACACTACCAAGTCGCGTTTAAACGCCCCATGACATGAGCCCCGGAGCCGTGAGGCGCAGGGGCGGCTCCAAGCAGCACGTACGGACCACCCTTGGGACCACCCTATACATACGGAAGGGTCACACCCCTACCTGTAGTGGTTTTACAAATTATTTTTAGATGACCCACCTAAAACCCCGAGTTGTGCCTATGTAGCCATGTCAGGCTACAGAGACATGGCCGTAGCCTGCCCAAATATGAAACTGTCCGAAAAGCGTACACTCCTGACACAAATCCGCGACCTGATGGCCTCCGAACTGGAGGATCGTTTAAACGCCCTTAGCAGCCAGACCCCTCCCGATGGTGAGCCCAGGCAACCCGCCTCTCCCGCCCGGACGGCTAATCAGCCTCCCTGTGACCCCCATCTGTCTGACTGCTAAAACCCGGAGAAGGGGAAAGCATGGCACTTGACATTCAGAAGCGTCCCGAAGGGGACAGGCTTAAGGCTTTCGAGATGTACCTGGAAGCTAGCTCTGGCGGCAAGTACCGTAGTCTCCGATCCATAGCCTCCGAGATTGGCGTGTCGTCTATGACGATCACGCGCTGGAGGGATGTGGATAAGTGGGATGAGCGAATCAAAACGGTATTGGTCCAGACCGCCGGTACAACCGAAAGCACCAGCCAGGCCATTAAGCGCCGCGTGCGCCGGGGACTTCTAGACGGTCTGGATCAATTGCAATCCATGGCTACAGACACAAGCCTGTCGCCCAAAGATAGAATAGACGCGATCAAGGCAATCTCCACGATTGCCCTCAAGATTGATGCAGTGACAGCCGGAGCCTTCGGGAAAGAAGCCACGGCCAATACAATCGTCGATTTCAACGACGACCTGGAGACACCGTGGCAGACTACAGAGAAACTCTTGCCGCCCGCAGAGAGCGGCGAAAGAACCGACGCACTGGAGCCGGAAAGCCCAATGCCGCCGAGCAAGCCAAGTCCGAGCCTATCGTTGCCCAGCAGCGAGGAGGGTTTGGAATTGGACCCGGAGGTATCTCTCCTGGAGCCGAGCGGCGAAATGTAATTGAGCAGGCCCCTGAGCGCAAGCGCCCGGAGCCCCCCTCGATGGCGGAGCGCCTGGCTGTCAAGGCAGGCCCTTCCGCCCTTAAGCAGGCTATGAAGCTCCTCCCCGGGGAGTCTGCTCCCTCGCATAACCTGTCTCCTGAAACCCGTGCGGCCATGGAGCAGCAGCGGGCCGGTGAGCGTGCTAACCTGGCCACTCAGGTCGGTCCCCCGCGTTTTGAACTTCCTGCCAACACTCCGGGTATGAGTGCTGTGGCCGGTCCCTTTAACGCGCCCCGGTTCCAGCGTCTTGAGGCCAATCAGCTAGAAGATTATTACAATGCACTAGACGCTGGTGCTGCGTCCAACGTCGGCCCCGTCCAGTCTGGCGGCGGTCTCCAGGCTCCTATGCCCGAAGGCCCGACCGGTGGAATGAACGTCGGCGGTCCTGGCTCTAGCAGCGGGATGAGTATGGGCAACATTGCAGGCGGTGTCGGTGGTGCATTGAACCTTGCTTCCGGTGGTTACGGCCTCTACAAGGGCATCAAAGACAAAAACGCCATGCAGGCCGCTATGGGCGGTGCTGGTGCCATCTCTGGTGCAAGCGCGCTTAGCGGTGCGGTGGGCGGTCCCACGCTGGCCTCGGCCCTTGGTCCCGCAGTTGGTGGGGCGGTAGGTCCGGCTCTTGGCGGATTGGCCGGTGCGTATGGCCTTTACAGCGGCATCAAGAATGAAGATCCGGCTGGCGCAGCGGCTGGCGGTGTGGGTCTGGCGAGCAGCGGTCTTGCGGGCTTGGCAGCAACGGGTGCTATCGCGGGTGGGGCTGGTCTAGCGACCGCTGCTACCGGTATTGGTGCGGCGTTTGCGGCTACCCTTATCATTGGCGGGTTGTTGGAGCAGATGGGCATTAGTGAAAGAAAGCCTACCTCTGCTGAACTTAGTCGGTTGTCTGGTTCGAAGGCGGTCCAGAACCTAGCTAGTAAGCTTCCTAGCGTCGTCTCTCTACCGCAGCTTGCTCGCATTATGAATACGCAATGGTCGCCCCACGAGGAGCTTCAGATTGTTAGCAACGGGGCTGCCAATACGGACGAGTTTAAAGCCGCTATCGGGGCACTCCACAACGAGTCCTATCTTGGCCAAGGCCAGGGTGCGGACTGGGTTGATCCCTTTGTGCGCGGTCTCGATGTCAAGTACGGTGAGACCGGTAAGCTTGACAGGAGCGATCCCCTTGCGTCTTGGATGATGAAGTCTCAAATCGCCCAAGGTCTACCCGATCTTCCGGCTTACCAGCAGCTTAAGACTGATATGGCTCCGGGCGGATCGTTGTATGAGACGGAGAAGGCACGACTTGCCGGGCAGCAGAAGTGGATGGCTGAACTTCCATTTAATTACACTGAGTTTGGTGGCGATAATCCCACTCAACTTAATTCGTTTGATCCGTATACGTGGCAAGGCGTCCATCCTGACGGGACTCCGTTCCAACTTTCTCCTCAGCTTATGCAGGATTACAGTATCAACCCGTATACGTGGGGTCTTCCCGGCTACGAAGGATCGACTAATTTTAGCGGTAGTGGTCAGTCCGGTGAGCAAACTGACTTTAGTGGTGGGCCGCAGCAATTCTACGCCGCGCATCCGCACCTTCAGCCCACTGCCATCAACCCTTATGTCGCTTCTGGCATGCAGCCGTTTGACATGTCTAAGGTGCCCGCGCAGGGTGGGATGGATGTGGCTCCTGTAGCGGCTCCGCCAACCGGGTCTATTGATCCCGGCGTACAGGCGGCAGCGGCTGGTAAGCGGTCGCCGACGTTCGCAACTCCCGAGCTTGACAACCGTGCCGAAGCGATGGCCGGTAAGCTTGGTGGTCCGGCTGGTCAGGCCGGTGACCAGGGCGTTCCTTTCGGAATGGCTGGTAAGCGGATGGGTCCGGCTGGTGGTATGGGCGTGGGCGGAGGCATGCAGCCAGGAGGCGGCCCACGCGGGAACGCCCCTTTCGGCGGCGTCCCGAGAAGCGGCAGTATGATGCCTCAACAGAGCGGGGGCCGTCCGCAGTCTAGGCCACAGCGTGGCGGAGGAGTGGTCTAATGGACTTCGATTACCAGTTTAACGACACGCCGTACGAGTACCAAGACACCCCTGACTACCAGTTTGAAGATGTACAGCAGCCTGGTGGGGGCTTCGATATCGGCCCGGAGAGTTGGGAGCCTAACTGGAGCGATCTTCAGCTAAATGACATGTGGGCGCTTGAAAAGCCCTATGTACCCGAGTACAATGCTGGAATGAATTATGGCACGGAAGGTGCCATGTCTTCAGCCTATGAGCAGCCTGCTGCGGCTCCACAGTGGACGCCGCCTAGCATGGGTCAGGCACAGGCTCCTCAGTTTGGCCAGATGGGTAGCGGTCCGACTGGCGGTCCTGGAGGCAGGGAAGAGGAAAGCTGGCTCAGCCGCCTAGCTAAGGCTGGGTTCGGTATGGGTGTCGGGGCGGGGACTACAGTCCTCGGCTCGGTGGCTCAGAATGCGTTGGCTCCTAAGGAGAAGTCGTCGTCACCGGCTGCTGCGTCACAGGGTGCGGCTGCTCCGACGGCACTTCCCGCAGCCCCGACGCCGCTGACCTACACTCCTGAGGCGCTGGAGCCCCTTCCAGGGACTAAGGCGTCTCCCCTTATTAGCGGTCGCCCCACTACGGTGAAGGGTTCGGCCGGTTTGAAGGAGCGTCGCCCGCAAAACGGCGGGTTCACGCTGTACTAAGATGGCCAAGACTAGCGCGGAGAAGCTTAGTCTCTCGCATTTGCTCGGTAACGAATACAATAACTTACAGAAAGACCTAATCCTAGCCCCCGAGTTTGAAATAGCGGCGGTCACGGGCATGGGCGCGGGGAAAACCTACGCCCTCTGCGTGGGAGCGTTCCGCCATTGCTTGAAGTTTCCTGGCGCAAACGCGCTGATCTCGCGTCTAACCTTCCGAGAGTTGATCGACTCTACGAAGCGCCAGTTCTTCGAGTTGGTTGAAGCAAAGAACCTGAACGAGTTTATAGTCCTGCCCAAGCGGTGGGACTACCGCGAAGGCACCAACATGGTGCGCTTCGTGAACGGCTCTGAAATCACCTTTGCCAACCTCGAACCGGGTCGGCTAGATAAGCTCAAGAACATCGAGTATTCATGGATCGGGATTGACCAGGCCGAGGAAATCGGCTTTGACACGTACCAAATCCTCTTGCTGCGGTGCCGTTTAAACTCGGTGCCTGGCAAAGAGCGTAAGATCGTAAGCATCGCCAACGACGAAGGCGATAACTGGCTGAGAAGGCGCTTCTTGACGTTTGAGCAGCCCCACGGCCGCCCAACCATCCAGAACACGCGTCGTCTTCTCCGCTCGTCGTCGCTGGAGAATCCGCATCTTGACGAATCAACCCGGCAATTGTACTTGTCCATGCCGGAAGCCATCAGAGCCCGTTACGTCTACGCCACAATGGACGCGGGCTCTACTCGGCTTATTCCTGATTTCCGCGTTATTGATAGCTTTGAGCCTCCTGCTCATTGGCCCCGATGGCTTGGAGTTGATCCGGCGCGTTCTACAGGGGTTACATGTGCAATTTGGGTTACGGTAAACCCTGACGATCAAGAGTATAAGGGGGTTAAGCCGAACGCCCCGTTCATTTATCGCGAGTATTGGGCCGAAGGCCGGGAAGCGGAAGAGCATGCCGTCAATATTGATAAACTTACTGGCTCTTTCCCTGTACGCGGTCGCATCATGGACCACTCCGCCTGGGCTTCTACGTCGCTATCTAAGAAATCAGGCTCTGTTAGCATTGCGGATTTGTATGTCCAGGCTGGGCTTGGAGTGGCCCCGTCGAGCGGTGATGAGTGGGCGCGTGTTGCCATGTTCCTCCAGGCCCAAACGCGCGGCCTCGTCGTCGCAGCCGACTGCCACAACCTCCGACGCCAGGGACCAGAGTACCGGGTCCGTGGCCAGGCGGTCTTTGACCACACCGGGACAGCTAAGAACCTCAAGATCGTAGGAAAGCAGCACTTTCACACCGTAGACGCAGCCGGGTACGCGCTTAGCATCCTGCCGACGCGTGTCACGGCCAACGACCTGACCGAAATCCAGGACGCCTACAAGATCAGCGACACCCTAGACCGCCACTCCCGGCTGCACTGGGAGGCGGACTTGGCGGCTCGCCCCAAGATGAAGGGCCGGGAGAGCATCATCACCTCCGGCCTGGACGACGACTTCCAGATGGAAGAAGCGCCTGCATGGCGCGGGAAGGAGGACCACAGTGGCCTGGATTGGTAAAGAAGACCTAGACGAACTTAGAGACGAGCATACTGCGTTCCAGATTCAGATTGCCAAGCTTGAGGCCCAACTCGCTGCGGAGACGAATAGGCGGGAACGGGTCGAGCTTGAGTTTGCTCGTTTAAACGATGACTTCCGCAGTCTGGTTGCACTGACGGCTGGCCGAGTGCCGCCTAAGATTGCACCGCAGTTTGACAGAGACCCATTTGCCGAAGACGAGACACAGTCGGTGACGTACTTGTCTCCTGACCCTGACGACGTTGGCTTTGACGCGGCGGCGATGCTGCGGCAACTAGAGAACGAACGTGAGGACGAGGCCCCACTTGGCTAGCAAAGAACCCCGCGACGCTTCCGACAAGGACGCCGCAAACGTTCTAGAGATGAAGCGACGGCTCTCCCAGCGCCGCCATCTCATTGAGCGGTCCTGGTTCGGTAACATCAACTTCCATCTCGGTAATCAGTGGATTCTGTACAACACTAACGCCCGACGGTGGCAGCAACGCCGCCTCAGCCCGTCTGTCCCGACGCCTGTTACCAACTACTTCCGGGCCACTCTGGACACCGTGAAGTCGGCTATTGCCCAGCATACGCCCCGTTACGTTGGCGTCCCCACCCGGGACGACTCCCGTGCGGTGGCCGCTGCGGCTGCCACAGATGCCCAGCTTGGCATCGTGATGAAGGAAGGCGGTTTCGAGAAGGCCCGGGCGCACATGCTCGACTGGCTTCTCCTGACCGGCAATAGCTTCCAGGAAGTCCTGTGGGACAACTCAGACGAGACTGGCGAGGAGGCTATCGCCAAGGAAGTCTGCACCGATTGCGGGACGGTCTACTCGGCCCAAAAGCTGGACCCTAACCAGCCCCAGTGCCCCAAGTGCGGTGGCATGCTGGCTGAGTCGCCTGACCAGATTGAGTGGGTACCCCGGGGCGAAATCCGTTTCGACTCCATTTCCCCGTTTGAAGTCTACCTGGACCCCTCTATCGAAGACCTGGAAGATCAGCCGTTTATCATGATTTGCCAGTCCTTCACCGAGGAGCAGGTAGAGCAGATTTGGGGCTACCGTATCGAGGGCGGCCAGAACACGGCCTCCCAGGACTCCGGCATGGTCCATAAGGAGTCCATCGCCAATATCACCCCCGGCATCGCCTCCGGCTCCCCCTATGTGGGGCTGGCTGGCGACATGCTCTCCAAGCGCGTCGTTGTCTTCCGGGCGTTCATCAAGAAGCACAAGGAGTATCCGAAGGGCGCTTATATCGCCATGACTTCGGACGGCAAGCTGCTTGAGAAGAAGGCCCCGTATCCGTGGCGCAACCGTGGTGGCTCAGGGCGTAAGTTCTACCCTCTCATCCACTACAAGTTTGGTACCGTAGGCGGTCGGGCGTGGGGCTATTCCCCCGCTGACGACATGTTGCCCAAGCAGTACCAGCTTAACAAGGCCGAGTCCATGCTGACCATGATTATGGCGCGCATGGCAAACCCGGTGTGGCTAATTCCGGCTAACACCAATCCCTCGCGTATCAGTGGCGAGATTGGTGTGCAAATTGAGTACACGCCGGTTGGTGGAGCGGCTCCTACGCGTCTTCCGGGGGCTGAAGCGCCCCAGTCGCTTGTTAAGTATATTACTGACATTAAGCAGTCCTTTGATGAACTCTCAGGTGCTTTTGCTGCTGTTCGTGGTCGGAGTATGGGCAGCCGTACTCCCGTGGGGACTGTGCAGTCGCTTACAGAACGCGGCTTCGGACGTTGGGCCACCGTGTTTGCGGGGCTTGAAGCCGGGTACCAAGAACTCGCCACCAAGGCTCTGGAAGTGTGGCGTCAGAATGCTCATACACCCCGGGTCATGGCGGTGCGTGATGCAATTGGCGGCTTTACGTTTGCGGAGTTTTTGGGCGCGGATTGGGACGATGGTGTCACGGTTGAAGTAGAGGCCGGGTCAACCCGCCCCAACACATCCTCTGAGAAGCTTCAGACGTACATGCAGCTTGCCCAGGTGGGCGCGCTGGACTTCATGGACGAGGCTCAGAAGATCAAGATGTTGGAAGACCTTGGCATGCTGAACATGCGGCCGGGCGTTGAGGAAGACACGAAGCACGCGTATAAAGAGAACGCTGAGTTTATGGAATGGGCTAGGCAGTCCGCTCAATCCATATCTGCCATTCCCGACCCTCAGATGCAGGCAATGGCAGGCATGGAGATGGTCCAGACCATGCCCGTTCGTGTCGTCCCCATTGTAGACGACCACGCGGTACACTTCCTGACGCACAGACGGCTGGCGCTGACGGCGGAGTTTAAAGCCCTTCCGCAGCCCATCCAGCAGGCTTGGTATATGCACATGCAGCAGCATCAGGCTGACATGATTCTCTCGAAGGCTATCAAGGGCATGGGAATGCCCCAGGGCGGCGAGAAGGGTGCGGGCGACGGTGAAGGCGGCGGATCAGCCCACGCGGCTCCCACAAGGGAGATGCAGGGCGGGGAGAGCGGGAATGAATCAGGAGGAAGCGAAGGTGGTGGCAAGGGCGATTAAAGACGCCCTGCCCGCCGACATGCGGGATCGACTGAAGGCTATTGACGTAATAACCCGTCTCCACGACGGTATGTGTACGGTTCGGCTGTACATGTACAACAAAGTGGCTGAAGACCCGAAGCCCTACAACTTCGCAGCCAAGGAGCTATGATGGCGACCGACAAGAAGTACAACGACAAGACGACCAAGGTGCTGAAGCCGCTTCACGACACCAAGAAGCCGATTGACAAGAACGGCATCCCGATCCACGTGATGAACGTCCCCGGCGTGAGCCGGTCGGCGGGTACTCCCGGATGGGTCAGTGGCCCGGCCAAGTCGGCGGCTCGTAAGGCAAAGTAATGCCCCGCTACACGAACGACGCTGATGACCTGTACGCTGAGCAGCCGGTAGCCAAGACTCCCAAGGCTGGTAAACTCCCCAAGGACGACGTGGACGAGGAGCTTGAGGAGATCGAAAAGGGTACTGTTCGGCCCGACACTCTTTCCAAGGCTCGCCGGGCGTTTGGCGGCCAAAAGCTGTCACGTCCGCGCTTTGGCGGCTTTGGAGTAGGTCGATAATGCCCCGATACTTCGAGACGAAGAAGGTAAAGCCCCCCAAGGTGGCCGAGCAGCCGTTTGCTCCCATCCCCTCCCTGCCGGGAGAGTTTGGTAAGAAGGCCGAAGCCAAGAAGAAGGGCAAGAAAACCGGTGGATTTGGAGTCAAGTAATGCCCTGGAACGAAGTGATGGATAAGTGGAAGTCTGGATCGCTGAAGTCGGGCGGCTCCGGGAAGCCCGTGAAGTCACAGAAGCAGGCGGTCGCCATCATGCTTTCCGAGAAGCGGAAGGCGAAGGCTGGCAAGAAAGAGTACAAAGCAACCGGTGGAATGGGGGTCCGTTAATGGCCTACGTTGGGTTTGACAAGCTGAAGTCCAAGATCGCGGCCAAGGGTGGCGTGAGCAACCCTGGCGCTGTTGCGGCGTCAATCGGCCGCAAGAAGTACGGTAAGGCGAAGTTCCAGAAGGCGGCCGCTAAAGGCCAAAAAATGAAGGGGATGGAACCCCGCACTGGCGGCATGTCCGTCAGCTAAAAGGAGATTAATCATGGCGTCGAAGTATGGCAAGTCTGGCAACCAGGAGATCAAGGCTGGTAGCGATTGCGGTGGGAAGGCTGCCTATCAGAAGGCGGCTGGCCCGGCGTCCTCGAAGCAGGGCGTGTCCGAGAAAGTTAACTACAAGCATCGGTAAGATCAACCCTTAAAGGAGATCAGGTGAATGAGCACTCCTAACGTTATCGTAGGACAGCCGACCCCACAAGAGTCGGCTATGGCCGGTGCAGGCCAGGCGGCAAATCCTTGGGCCGAATACGGACTCAACCCGGACGGTACGCCACTCGCGGCAAAACCCACGCCTCCCGATGCGGAGAAGGCTAGTCTAGAGGCGAAAGTAGCTGCTTTGGAGTCCCAGCTTAGTCAGATTCCTGAGGGCTTTCAGGCTCTCAGCAAGAAGGTTGCGCTGGTGGACAAGCTGGTTGCCGCCCTCAAGGGCGAGGAACAGGCTGCCCCCGAAGCAGGTAAGTTTCAGGAGATTTGGTCCGACCTTAAGAAAGTCGCCGGATCACAGGCTCCTGGTGTCCAGAAGCTTCTGACGTTGCTGGAATCCGACCCTCAGTATTTTGAGCGGCTGGAGAGCGCGAACGCCGCACTGATGTCGCAGCATATCATTGGTGTGAACGAGCGTGCCCATACCCGCGTTGTTGAGTTGGCCAAGAAGGCCGGATTCAAGGCAGCGGCGGATGGCGACCTGGCAGAGATGGTGTTCCCGTTCGAGCAGTCCATGACCATGATGATTAATGCCAACCCGGAGTTGCGGCGGGCGTTCCTCTCTGGTGACGTGACTGTTGTGGACGACATTTTTAACCGGCTGATTCGCCCGCATGTGGCGTCCCGGCTTCAGGCTAAGAAGGCGAAAGCCGACGCGGCCTTTGGCACGCCGAAGGCGACACCGCGTGGTGCAGCTACCCCCGCTCCCCAGGGTGAAGAGCAGGCTCCCAAGCCGAACCTTCGCACCCCCAAGGGACGGGCTGACTTCCACAAACAAGCCGTTGCCCGCTGGATCGGAAAGACCCAGGGCGACGAGTAAACCGGAGAGTAACTTCCCATGATGGACCTTTCTGCGATTAACCCCCTCCTGAAGGACGAGTACGAGGATTACGTGGTGGAGAACGTCCACACGGAGACCGTCGCGCTCGATCTCTTCACCGAGGGCGACACTTCGACGGCCGACGGGCGGCGCGTGATTCTTCCGGCCCACCTTCGTCGGGACAACAGCGGCATCGGATTCGTGGGCGAGGGGCGTCAGCTTCCTACTCCGTCTTCGGAGCAGAGCGGCTTCTTCACCATCCCGTTCCGCAAGTCTGCTGCGCGCTTCCAGATCACCAAGGAGTCCATCGACCAGGCTCAGACGAACCGTGGTTCGTTCGTCCGCACCCTGTCGTACATCATGGACCACCTGGTGGAGAACCTGACCGACATCCGCAACAAGGCCATGTGCCACTATGGCGCGGACGTGCTTGGGCAGGCGTCTAGCACCATTTCTTCGACCGTCCTGGGCGTCCAGGCTCCGGGTGGGGTTGCGCTTCCCACGGGCGTGACGAACGCCAGCCGGTTCTTCCAGGTGGGCCAGATCGTCGCGGTCATCAACACCTCGACGGGCGGCATCCTTTCCAACGGTGTGGGTACCGTCACCGGTATCGCGCCTGCGGGCAACTACGCTCAGATCAACGTGGACTTCACCGGTACGACGGCGGCGGGTTACCCCATCGTCCGCGCTGGTGCGACCACGGTTACGGACCTTGCCGACACTTCGTACTACCAGGCTCCGATGGGCCTGCTCGGTATGGTGGACGACGGGACGTACGTGTCCGATTACTTCGGTCTTAACCGGACGACTTGGGACAGCCTGAAGTCGTACGTGTTCTCGTCCGTTGGGGCGCTGTCTTCGGACATCCTCCAGCAGGGCATCGACGTGGCGTATGCGCGCGGGCGCGGCCACATCACCAAGTTCCTTTGCGAGCAGGCCGTGCGGCGTCAGCTTCTGGCCCTTCGGGAAGGCGATGTGCGGTACTCGGCTCCCACTCACGGGAACGACAATCTCGACGCCGGTTCGTCAATCGGTCACCGGGGCGGGTCGCTCACGTGGTCGGACATCCCGGTGCTGGTGGACTACAACTTCCCCTACGGCATGCTCATGGGGATCGACGTGGACACCCTCGTACGCTACACCGTGGTCCCCGGCAAGTTCGAGGACTGGGGCGGCAGCGTGCTGGTGCCTGCGGCGAACACGCACGTGGCGACCGGCCTCTTCTACATGGTTGATAACTTCTTCCTTGATGCGCCGAACAAGTGCGTCCGGTTCGATGGTATCGACGTGACGGTCAACAACATCCACGTTGAGTAATAGGAGTTAAAAATGGCTCTCGGAATGGGTCCGGTGGTGCGACTCGTCAACCGTGTGGTCAATGAGAAAGGCGAGCGGGTACCGCAGAATGTCACGTTTGGCGGCGAGGCCCTTGTGGTTCGAGACACCCTTGACGTGCCAATTGGTGCGGCCCGCGTGATCCTTCATCAGTCAATGTATAAGGTCGATCCAGTGTCGGGCGCTCCAGCCTATCGGTTGGGGTGCTCGGCGCTGAATTGCCCCATTGACGATCTTCCTGTCAAGGACGCCTATCGTACTGAGTTGATAGAACGCGAACTGATGAGCGAGTCGGAACGTTCAAAGATGAAACTGGTCAAGATTCATAACCCAATCAACCCCGGATTGTCTCGGGGGCCTGGGGCGATCCGCGAGACCGCCGAAGGTTCCCAGCCAGGAGAGTTTGGCTTCCGGGCATAGGAGCGTAATACAATGGCTGTTGGAAATCTCGGTGCTTCAATGAACCTGCTCGAAGGCTACCTGGCCTCCGAGTTCGCGCCTGCGACTTATAACCGGAACCAGGGCTCGGCCCTTCTCCCGGACATGATTCGTCAGATCGCGTCGCGTGCTGACCTTCAGTATGCGAACCTCCGTGTGACGATGCCTGTGCTGTTCGACGGCACGAACGATGTGGACGTTGAGTCTGGTGCGGTTGGCCTTATCGCCATCATCGCCGCGTCGAACGCCACTGAGTCTGAGGCGGAGATGGTGCTGGCGTATGAGACGAACACGGTGACCGAGGGTACCACGCGGTTCCTCGCCGCCCTGAACGTCCCGGCTGGTTCCTCGACCGCGACTGGTCGTATGTTCTATGCTGTTTATCCGCAGCCCATCGCCATGGCCGCCCTTTCGTGGTCGGTGGTGGACAACGGTTCGGACACTGACATCGAGGGCACGTCGCTCGGTACGGCCAGCGGTGTGAAGGTGATGCTCGTTTACGCTGAGTAATATCTGTAAATCGGGGGCCGGATGGTTAAGCCCCCTATCACGGTAGCTATGGTGCGTTAACCTACCGTGGTTGTATTTACGCACTGCCGCAGAGTCTGCGGTAAGGAGACATCTCTATGCATGACGAGAGATGGGAAGGTAAGCAGGACAACGGATGTGCCGACTTTGAGGGCTTGGCCAAGCTGGTCGAAGCCATCAAGGGTGCGCTGTCCGTTGGCCCTCCGGGTCCTCAGGGTCCGAAGGGTGCTACGGGTGCGGATGGTGCGGTTGGGCCTATGGGTCCGAAGGGTGCCGACAGTACGGTACCTGGGCCGGTGGGTCCGGCTGGCGCAAAGGGTGATACCGGAGCGCAGGGAGAGAAGGGTGACAAGGGCGATCAGGGCCCCGTTGGTCCTGCTGGTCCTCAGGGTGCCGCTGGTACCCCGGCTGACGTAAGTCGGCTGGTTGCCCTCGAAGCGGATGCTACAGCGAACGATGCTGAGCATCAGGTCTTCGACAGCCGTCTTGATGCCCTTGAGGCAGATGGGGCGGTTGACGAGGCGCGAGAGACTGCCATTGAGGCACGTCTGACAGCGCTGGAAGCGACGTTTACGGAACACGAGGACCGTCTGGATGCCAATGAGGCGGCTGATGCCAGCTTCATGACGCGTCTGGATGTGGTCGAGACTCAGGTAGCGAGTAACGTCAGCGCTATCGCGGACCTTCTGGCCCGCGTGACGGCGCTAGAGGCTTAAAGTAGGAAGACGGGGAGGGGGCTAACCACCCCCTCCCCAGCAGTACCAACTCGGGGGCTAGTAACTGAGACCCCCCTACCCTACAGGAGATATTCCAATGATTCGTGACTTCAACGTTGAATGGCTGGAGCGGCGCGAGCTAGTGCTCGCCCAGCAGTTCCAGACGTTCGTGACCGGTGCCGGTATCGCTGCCGGTGACCCGGTGTTTACTGAGCAGAACGCGACCGGTATCTCGGCCATCAGCATCGCTGCGGCCGGTGACTCCATGTCCACCCTGCTTCCGCTGTACGATGTGGACATCACCAAGCAGATTCGGTTCCGCGTTATTTGGACGCAGACCAGCACCACGGCTACGGACACGGTTGACTGGATCGTGACGTACACCCCGATCATCCTTGAGACGACGGTTCTTATCGACCCGGTTACGGCGCTCAGCACGGCGATCACGCTGGCGGACGCTTCCTCGGGGACGGCCGACGTTATCCAGGGCACCGCGTTCGGTATCCTTAACCGCAACACGCTCGCCGACACGACCGAGTATCTGGCCGTGAAGGTCGAGGCTGATGCGATTGGTACGTTCTCGGCTGACGAAGTGAAGTTTGTGGGTTTGGAGTGGCGCTATACGCCTCGCCTGACCGCTGGCCCCCGCCGCAACATCCTGGGTGGCCGTCGCCTGTCTGTTACCCGCCCGCTCGGTGTGCAGCTTGCCTCCGCGCAGGAAGGGCTGTAATTCTTAACTCCTAATGGATAGCCCGGCTGGGGACAACCCCCGGCCGGGCAACGGAGCTTACATTGGCCAATTTCAAGACTCGTTCGCGCGGCCTGAAGTACCTGGCGCGCGGCACAAATCAGCAGACCAACACTGGTCTGTTCCATCTTAACAGCGTCCTTTCCGGGCGCACGCAGCTTGGTAATAGCGGTACGGGTGTGGCGGGTGCTGGTGCTGCTGGTATCGTCAACCCCGACCGGGATCGCCTTATCCAGCGTGTACACGGATATGATGTGTCCTATGCGCGTATCCAGAACCGTTCTGGTGGTGCGCTGACGTGGTACGGCTTTGGTGGTCGTCTTCCCAACGATTTTTGGCAGGCGGGCCTGGTGGACGACGGCGTTTATACGGATGATACCGTGGATGCTCAGGACACCGATGCCAATGACTTCCCCATGGCGGTCAACGCCGACAACAACACCGGCTTTGCCATCCTGTCCAAGGTGCCTTTCAACGTGCTGTCGATCAACGTCGGCACGCAGGACGGCGGCACGCAGACCGGTGCGCTGAAGTATTCCATTGGCACGGGTTCAACTCTGGCCACCCTCACCAACCCTTACGTGGCCCCTCCGGCCCAGTGGGCGTCGGGTGAGAACATCGTGGCGTGGGAGATTCCGACCGACTGGGTGGTCACGGACGGCACCGAGTTGACGGGCGTTCCGGCTGGCTATTACCTGATGGTTGTTGAAGAGACCACGGCTGCGGCCACGGCGGCTTTGGCTACGGCTATCGAAGTGATGTACTTCCCCTGGCAGGGTGAGACGCTGGCCGACAACGCGATTGCGGAGTTGGTCACGAGCGGCGAGCCTGTCAACGTTCCTTATGTGGATTCGCTGGTTGTTGGTATCTCCAGCATCTCCGCGATCCAGTCGTCTGCTACACTTACGTTCCGGCCTGGTACGGCCGTTGGAGGCGCATAATGGCTCATCAGGGTGAGTTCTACACCCCCTTTAAAGGCCGTTTCTCCCCTGCGGACGACATGGCTGAGATCGGGTCGGCTTCTAAGCCGGTCAAGAATATCACGGCTACCGCCCTTACGACTGCCACTCTGGCGGCCTCGGGTGCGGCTACGGTCGGCGGTGCGCTGACAGTCACGGGCGCTCTGGCGGCTGGTAGCTTGTCCGGTCCTATCAATGGGCCGGTGTTCAATGCGCTGGCTTCAACCACGCTGACGGCTACGCATGTTGGCGGGACGATCATTGCCCCGGTTGACGGGGCGTACACCATGCCTGCGGCTGCTACCTTCCCGGGCGGGCGTATCACGGTTATCACGGGTGTGGCCTCTGCCGGTACGGGCGTTCGCCTGACCCGCGCTGGGTCTGACACTCTCGAAGGTAAGACTACCCCTGCTGGCACCGTGGCGATCACGGGCGCGACGACTTATACCAACACTGGCGCGTCTGACGTTGTGGGTGACCATGTGACCATGGTGAGCGACGGCGTGAGCAAGTGGTGGGCGGTGGCGCAGTCTGGTACTTGGGCTTAATACATGCGTATCGTGGGCTCATTCGAAGCTTTCAAGGAGTTTGTGTCTAATAGCCAAACTCTATCTCATCTACCGTGGTGCTATCAGGTACGAACGAACGGTAAAGTAGACCGTATCTTGATTGACGGCTTGGAGTGGGTGCTACGTAACGATGACCAGGTTCCCGATACTTACCTCATTGGGTTTGCGTCAGCAGCCATTCTAGTCGATAGCTGGATTCTCTAAGGAGATATCATGAGCGACCTTTCGCGGGCAGAACGTACTCTTCGCAACTATGACAAAGCACTTCGCCTTCGCCGCAGCATGCAGGGCGATTTGATCTTGGTAGAGCGTAAGACTTACCGGGGGCGTATTGGCAGCATCGGGCCAGAGGGTCTTGAGTGGACGCCTGACATTGGTCGGCGTCACGAAGAGGGCCATGTC
>Ga0310810_10001649_pt1 | contig 23596 bp, 23 predicted proteins | sample NCmetagenome_FD_207641 | JGI IMG/M metagenome (GOLD analysis project Ga0310810, IMG submission 207641) | Soil microbial communities from experimental microcosm in Duke University, North Carolina, United States - NC | ecosystem: Engineered > Artificial ecosystem > Soil microcosm > Unclassified ... | reverse complement strand
AAAAGGAAGATAGCGGCGAGCCAAAAAACAAGATGGGCAAATTTGCGACGAGCCAAATCAGGCGCGCGCTCGTCTAAGCCGGCGACAAGGAAAGTCAGCGCGGCTACCCGAGCGAAGTTGAGAGCTAAGCTAAAGGCCTATTGGGCGGCGAAAAGGCGAAAAGCAAACTAGAGTCGATCTAGCGGTAATCTGATCTTGCCCGCATCCACAACTCATTGACAGCCGTCACCGCAACCCATCGAGAAACTTACCGGTTGCCCAAAATTCCTCGCGCTTCCGCAGCCAGCTCCTGATATTTCTTGTAAGCGCTGGGTGCGAGAATCGCGATTTCCGAGTCGACCCCGTTCTCTGTCTGAGGGCGGGCCTTTTCCGTATCTAACCGGGAGCCGGGATAGTAGGGGTTATGTTCGTAACCGTGCAGCATTGGCTCCTGGAAGTTCAAATTCAAAAACGCGCAAACTTTGTGCAGCACAGCCTCCGGCTCCAACAATAAGTCCTCGAAGTTCACAACCAGCACCCGTTCGCCGTATTGAAGCTTGATCTTTTCGATCGTTTCGATCGCTTCAGCCCAACGCCGCACCGCCTTTCTCGGCTTGTGCTGCCCGCGCACCATCATCGAGGAGATCGAACCGCTGCCGCGAATGATCGCGATCAGTTTCAAGTTCGGCAAGTCGAGATAGTCGCGGATGGAATATTTCGACTTGGGCGCTTCGGCGACAATTCCGAGCTTCTTGAGCGCCGTGGCGGCAAAAAAATGCCGGTGCGTGAGGCGAATCTGGTTCGGCACGCAAAGCTTGTTGCCGCTGATCTGCTTGCCTAGAACCTTGCGAATACCCCGGCCGGTCACATCCTCGTTGACCATGCCGACTTCGGTGTGCCGGCCGATCATCGTGGCTAAAAGCGTGGTGCCGGAGCGCGGCGCGCCGATCAGCAAGAGGTGGCGTCGCTGCGGCAGCGGGTCCGGTTTCCTGAACATGCGCGGCAGCTTCGCTTCTTTTTTCTGGGCGGCGTCCATGGGTTTTCGCGCTTAAGCCTGGGAAATATACTCAGCGCGGGAGAATAGCAAATTGACTCGGCGGGCCGCAAAAGCGGGAAAATGGCTCGTTTACGGCGCACCTGCTTGACCCGTGGGCAGGAGCCACGCGATGCTGACAGAAAGCTCGCATCGCACCTCGCAAGATCGCTTACTATGGACGCCACGCGTACCCTCACGCAAACTTCTCACCGTCCCTGGCCATTACCGCAAACGCGCTGGGCGCTTTACATGCGCTGGCACGAACTCTTGTTTTTACACTGGCCGGTTCGCCCCGAGGCGCTCCGCCCGCTGATCCCGCATGAATTGGAGTTGGATCTCTTCGACGACTGGTGCTGGATCGCCGTAGTGCCGTTTCACATGAGCGGCGTGCGCCCGCATTATGTGCCGGCGCCCATGAGGTTTGCCGAGTTGAATGTTCGAACCTACGTAAAGACGCGCAGGCGAAGCGGTGTGTGGTTTTTCAGCCTGGACGCGGCGAGCCGGCTTGCGGTGAGAGCCGCGCGCTGGCTTGGCCTCCCCTACTTCAACGCGCGCATGTCGACGCAGACAGACGGACAAACCGTGCTTTACCGAAGCGAAAGAGTTCACCGCCAGGCACCGTCCGCAGAATTTAGCGCATCGTATCGTCCAACCGGATCGGTCTATTACGCCACGCCCGGCAGTCTGGATCACTGGCTCACCGAACGATATTGCCTTTGCGCGACGCTGCATCCGGGGCAGATTGTCTACGGCGAAATCCAGCATGCGCCCTGGCCGCTCCAGCCCGCCGTTGCGGAATTGCGGGTCAACACCATGACGCGACCTCTTGGCATCGACTTGAATGCGAAACCACTCTGTCATTTTGCCGCTTATCAGGAAGTTTTGGCCTGGCCGATCGTGCGGTGGAAAGCGTAAAGCGGACGAAAAACGCTCGCATTCTCGGGGAGCTGCTTTCATCGCTATGCATAAAGATATTTTTCCAAACTACTGGTTCAGCTTCGACTTGAGACCTCGAAATTTTCAAATACTCACGGAGTTGCGCAAAAAGTTCACACGCCTTTAACGTTTTCCCTCCCGCACATTTACTTGACCGGACAAGTGCCGATACCTTACGCTAGAGGCCGCTATGAACGATCCGAAATCCGCCGTGCAAATTCTTTACGCCGAAGACGATCCAGCCTCCGGACGCCTGGTGAAATCCATCGCCGCCACCGAAGGTTACTCGGTAACGGTATTTCCGACAGGTCAGGAGTTTCTGCGGGCCCTCGACGACAAGCCCGACCTGATCCTGCTCGATCTGCACCTGCCCGATGCCTCGGGCCTGGATCTGCTCGCGAAATCGCGCATCCGCTACCCGGACGTGCCGGTCATCGTCGCCACCGCATCGAATTCGGTGAACGACGTGATTCACGCATTGAAAGGCGGCGCCACCGACTACCTGACCAAGCCGATCGATCATCAGCGTCTGGTGGTGTCGCTGGCCAACGCGGTGAAGATCTCGCGCCAGCAGCAGGATCTGACTCTGCTCCGCTCCGAGCTCAAGGAAACCTACCGCCTGGAGCACATGATCGGCACCACGCCCGGCATGATGCAGGTGCGCCAGCTGATTCGCGAGGCCGCGCCGCGCGACGCGACGGTGCTGATCACCGGCGAAAGCGGCACCGGCAAAGAACTGGTCGCGCGCGCGCTTCACTATTCGAGCAATCGCGTCGGCAAACCCTTTGTCGATGTCAACTGCGCGGCGCTTACCGAAACCTTGATCGAGAGCGAGCTCTTCGGCCATGAGCGCGGCGCTTTCACCAGCGCAATCTCGCGCCGTCGCGGCAAATTCGAGCAGGCCAACGGCGGTTCGCTCTTTCTCGACGAGATCGGCGATATGCCGCTGCCGACGCAGGCGAAGATGCTGCGGGTGCTCCAGGAGCGAAATTTTCAGCGAGTCGGCGGCGAGGAGAAAATCTCGGTCAACGTGCGCGTCATCTGCGCCACCAATCGCGACCTCGAAGAAGCCGTTCGCAACAACACGTTTCGGATGGATCTTTTCTATCGTATCAATTTATTCGTCATCGAAGTGCCGCCGCTGCGCGAGCGCACGGCGGATATCCCGGAACTGGCGCGCCATTTTCTCGCTCTCGGAGCTCGCTCCGGCAAGTATAGCGCGCAAGCGATTTCCGAAAGCGCGCTTGCCGAGCTCTGCAAACACCGCTGGCCGGGCAACGTGCGCGAGCTGCAAAACGCGCTCGAGCGGGCGATGATGATGTGCCATGAAAGCGAGATTCAACCGGAGCATTTGCCGCCGGCGGTGCTCAACAATTCCGCCCGCGCTGCGCCAGCGGTGAACTATTCGACCGACATCACCGGCTACAACCTGGTCGAAGCCGTGGAGAAGTTCGAGCGCCACATGATTCTGGAGGCGCTGGAAAAATGCGATTGGAACAAGTCCAAAGCCGCGCGCGACCTGGGCGTCACCCGACGTATCTTGTCCTACAAGATGAACAATCTGGGCATCGACAAAGAAGACGCCGGCTGATCCCAAGAGACAGATTTCGCTTCATTCCGCGCCTTCAGTCATCGGCAAACCGCATTCGCAGACGAGTCTGGGCTCCGCGAACGCACTTTTGTCCGTCTTTGTTCATTCCTGTAAGCGGGCGGGCGTTTATCCGCCGCAGCACGCTTTTTCAGCGCCGAAAAATCTCTTGAGAATCCGCGGATTGGGCTTCAACTCCCAGATCTGGCATGAGGGTTGCCACTCATACTTAGCACGGCGCCATCCTGCGGTTTTTCACCTGGTTTTGGGCTTGCCAACCGCCTTCACCGCATCGGGATTCAGCCGCCGGCAAGCCATGTTACCGCATTCGCGCTGGCGCGTCCGATCGCGTATAGCTCCCCTAAAAATTCGCTCCGCGTGCTCCGTCTCAGTTCACCTCTTGCTTGAAGAAACCGGCCGAAGTTCCGATGAACTCAAATACGTGGATGGTAGTAATTTGGCGCAAGTCGGCATGCGCATTTGGACACGGAACCTTCTCGCAAGCTGTGAAATCAAAGCCGAAGCCGGAAACTCCGCGCGGGAGTACGCGTGAACCCAAGCGAAAATCCAGCCGCGCAGAATTTCTACAGCCTCACCCGAGGAGCGAGTCTACTCGGCGCCATTGTCGGCGCATCGAGCTTAATCGGCTGGTGTTTGAACCTGGACGCGCTGAAAAGCGTACTTCCCGGTCTTGCCACTATGAAAGCCAACACTGCGCTGGTTTTCATTCTGATTTCAGTCACGCTTGGACTTAAATTACGCGGCTTCGCGGGGCGCGCTTCGCGCGCGGCCGATCTTTGCGCCTCTGCCGCGGCGCTGATCGCCGGCCTGACGCTCTTCGAGTACGTGAGCGGGCGCGATTTAGGCATTGATCAATTTCTTTTTATCGACTCCGCCAGCGCCGTGGCGGCGCATCCGGGCCGCATGGCGGTGGCGACCGCGGCGGGTTTTCTGAGCTTGGCGGCTGCATTGCTCCTGCTCGACCGCGGGACCCCGAAAGCGCCGCACCCGAGCCAGCTGCTCGCCAGCTTCATCGGCTTGGTCGCGCTGGCGACCCTCATCGGCTACGCCTACGACGTCCAGACCATCTACCGGATCAGCGTGTTCTCGTCCGTCGCGCTCCACACCGCGACTCTTTTCTTCGTGCTTTCCGCCGGCATTCTCTGCGCGCGGCCCGAGCGCGCGCCGATCGCGAAGCTCGCTCGCTTCCGTTTCTCGCTGGTTCCTCAAGTCGTCACCGTCGTAGTGCTAGTCGTCGTCCTGGTCGGCGGGCTGATCAGCTCCATCATGTTGCGCCAAAGTCAGAATACTTTGCGCGAGCAAATCGTCGCCAACAATCTCGCTTCCGTCGACCTCGCCGCAGAGCTGGCGCACCGTTACATCGAAGGAACCCAGATGGCGATCCGGCTTTTCGCCCGGAGCCCGTTCATCGAGCAGTCGGTCTTCAGCGATAATTTCACCCAGGCCACCACCGAGCTTCGGGAGTTTCTCCAGCTCAATCCTCGGGTCAACGGCTGCAGCTTGCTTGACGTTGCCGGAGTTTACCGCGCGACGGGAACAGCGGCTTCCACCAGCGTCGGCACCTCGGCACGCGAGCGTGAATGGTATCAGCGCGTAATGGCAAGCGGGCAGGCCTACCTCGGCCTGCCGACAATGACCCGCAGCACAGGGCGCCCGGTGGTTCCTTACGTCGTGCCGATTCGGACCGCAAAGGCCGAGATCAAAGGTTTGCTTCTTTGCGGCATTTCTCCAACCGCGCTCAACGACGCATTCGCGAGTTTTCAAACCGGGCCGTCCGCCCGCGCCTCGCTCACAGACTGGCGCGGCGGCGGCGTCATTCTTGCCCACGTCGATCGACAGCGCATGCTCACGGTCGCGACCGGACGCAACGAAGCCGTATCACGAATGCTCCGAGGAGAGCGCGGCGCCATGGAGGCGCGGGACAGCGCTGGCAATATCAACCTGGTGGTCTATGCGCCGGTGCCAGACCTTCCCTGGGGCGCGATGATTCTCCAGCCGAGCCAGGCCGCCTTTGCGCCGATCTATCGCGCGGCCCGTCAGAGCATGTTTTTTACCGCGATCCTTTTGGTTTTTTCGGCAGTGGTAAGCGGACTCTTCGCGCGGCGCGTCACCCGGCCCCTGATGCTGCTGCGCACCGCCGCGGGACAGCTCGGCGCCGGCGAATTGACCACGCGGCTCAATATTCGGCGTCAAGACGAGGTCGGCGACCTGGCGCGGACCTTCGATCAAATGGCCGCGGCGCTCGCCGAGCGCACCGCGCAGCTCGAGGCGGCACACGTAGAACTGCAATCGCAATATCTCCAGGTGCGCGAGGCCAATCGCTTCAAGAGTGAGTTTCTCGCCAACATGTCGCACGAGCTGCGCACGCCCCTCAACGCCGTGATCGGCTTCGCCCAATTGCTGCACGACGGCAGGGTCGGCGCCATCGAAGCCAATCAAAAAGAATATCTGAACGACATTATCACCAGCGCCGACCATCTGCTTCAGCTCATCAACGACGTGCTCGATCTAGCCAAGGTCGAGTCGGGCAAGCTCGAATTCGAGCCCGAGCCGGTCAATCTGCTGAAGCTCATCACCGAAGTGCGAAATATTCTTCAACCGCTAGCGGCGGCCAAGCATCTTGGGATCGACATCGAGGTAGCCGCGGAAGTGACCGAAGCAATGATCGATCCTGCCAAGCTCAAGCAGGTGCTTTATAATTATCTTTCCAACGCGATCAAATTCACTCCCGAGCGCGGCCGGATCACGGTGCGCGCCCAAGCCGAGGGGCCGAACTGGTTTCGCCTCGAAGTCGAAGACACCGGCATCGGCATTCGCGAAGAAGAGATCGCTAAGCTTTTCGTCGCGTTTCAGCAGTTGGCTCGAGCACGTCCAAGAGGCATCAAGGCACCGGCCTCGGACTCGCCCTCACGAAAAAAATCGTCGAAGCACAGGGCGGCTCGGTCGGCGTGCGCAGCACGCGCGGTCAGGGCAGCGTCTTCTTTGCCGCCCTGCCACGGATCGCCTCCGCAGATATCGACTCGGCGACATGGCCGGTTTCGCCGCCACGCGCCGGTGAACCGACGATCCTCGTCGTGGAGGATGGCGAAGCCGATTTCCAGTGGCTGGCGCGTATCCTGAGCGAGGCGGGCTACAGCGTCGAGAACGCCAAGACAGGCGCCGAAGCCTTAGCCAAATTAAAATCCTGCAACTATGCCGCTGTCCTGCTCAATCTGATTTTGCCCGATGCCGGCGGCTGGGAAATCTTGCACGCAATCCGAACCGATGGCCCCAACCAGAATATGCCTGTGATCGTTGTCACGGTGGTCGCCGAGAAGAGCGTCTCGCGTGGATTTCCAGTGCAGGATTATCTGGTCAAACCGGTGAAAGCCGAAGCCCTGATGAATTCCCTCCGCGCCGCGGCGGTATTGCCGAGGCCGCTCAGCCGCCGGATTCTCGTCGTCGACGACGACACAAGAACTCTCAAGCTGTCGAAGATCGCGCTGGAAGCCGCCGGCTATGAGGTGGTTTGTCACACCGAGGCCGCGAACGCACTGGAGGAAACGCGCCGCGCGAAATTCGCTGCGGTCGTGCTCGATCTGCTGATGCCGCAGATGGACGGATTTCAGTTTCTCGATCGCCTTCGCGAGATCGAGGACGGCCGCAACACGCCGGTCATCGTCTGGACCAACAAGGATGTGACCAGCGCTGAAATGCAGCGCCTCAAAGCCTCGGCCCACGAGATCGCGCTCAAAGGCCGTGATGGAATCGAGACAGTGCTTAAAATGCTGCAGCGCCGGGCGCCCGCCGGCGCCACCGAGCCGAATACAGCCCGGACGGCACAGGACAACAGAGAGCCGAGCCATGACCAAGGATAAGAATCGTCGCAATCGAACGCCGCGAGCGCGGCACGACCCGCCCGCAATGCCTCGACGCGGCTTGCGTTCGATGCTCGTGGAAGCCTGTCCTGACGCATTGATCGCGCTCGACGCCGCGGGAAGGATACTTTACTGGAGCGCAGGTGCCGAAACTGTTTACGGCTACGGCAAGGACGAAGCCCTGGGAGCCAAGCTCACTGATCTGATTGTCGCTGGCGACGATGCCGACGAAGTCGAAAAGCTGTTTCAAGACACCGTCGAGCACGGCTCGGTCGTTTGCGAAGCGGTGCATCGTAAGAAAGACGGGGCGGGCGATTTACGTCGGCATCACTGCCAAAGCGGTACGGAACAAAGACGGCAACGTCGAATACATCGCCGCCAGCCACAAAGACCTCACACAACTCAAGCTCTTGAGCCAAGGTAAACTGCTCGAGACGCGTTACCTGGGCCTGCTCGAATCCATGCCCGATGCCATCGTCATGGTCAATCACACCGGGCGCATCGTCCGGGTCAACGGCCAGGCCGAGGAAATGTTCGGCTACGCGAAAGGCGAACTGCTGGGCAAGCCCGTCGAGATTTTATTGCCACAGCGCTTCCGCGAAGATCACATCGGCCATCGCGCGCAGTATCTCGCCGAGCCCAAGATTCGCGCCATGGGCGCGGGCTTGGAACTCTTCGCCTGCCGGCGCGACGGCACCGAGATTCCCGTGGAAATCTGCCTGAGCCCGCTGCGTACTCAGGAAGGCGCTTTTTCCATGAGCGCGATCCGCGACATCACGGACCACCGAAAGCTTCAGGAAGAACTGCGGCGCACCAACGAAGAACTGCAGCAGCAAAACCGCTCGGTGCAACAAGCCAACCGGCTCAAAAGCGAATTTCTCGCCAACATGTCACACGAGCTGCGCACGCCGCTGAACGGCATTATCGGCTTCGCCGAAATCATGCACGACGAAAAAGTCGGACCGATCGCGCCGGACCACAAGGAATACCTCGCGGACATCCTGACCAGCGCGCGCCACCTACTCCAACTCATCAATGACGTGCTCGATCTGTCGAAAATCGAGGCCGGCAAATTAGAATTCATGCCGCAGGAAATTGACCCGTCAATCGCCCTCGGCGAAGTGCGCGATATCGTCCGCACGCTTGCTGCGAAAAAACGCATCCGGCTCGAGTTCGACACTCATGCGTCACTTTCGACAGTGGTGGCCGACAGCCGGAGCCTCAAGCAAATTCTTTACAACTACGTTTCCAACGCGCTCAAGTTCACCCCCGATGACGGCGCCGTAAAAGTGAGCTTGCGGCCGGACGAGCCCGGCTACTTCCGCATCGAGGTGACGGACACGGGCGTGGGCATCAAGCCCGAGGATCTCGGTCATCTGTTCATCGAATTTCAACAGCTCGATTCCGGCGGCACCCAGCGTTTTGCCGGCACCGGCTTGGGACTGGCCCTCACCAGGAAAATCGTCGAAGCTCAAGGCGGCCGCGTCGGCGTTCAAAGCGAGCCGGATCAAGGCAGCCAATTCTATGCGATCCTGCCGCTGGTGACTAAGACTCCGCTCGCTGCCGAAGAGATACGAGTGGAGCCAGAAGCCGCACCGGGCGCCTCGCAGATCCTCGTCATCGAAGATGACGTCGACGATCGCGCGTGGATTTCCAGCGCCCTGCGCCGCGCTGGCTACGCCGTCGAGACCGTTGCCACCGGCGCCGAGGCTCTAGTGCGCTGCCGCGAGCAGCGTTTCAGCGCGATCACGTTGGACATCATGCTGCCCGACATGAGCGGGCGCGCCGTGCTGGAGAAACTGCGCGAGCGCGGCCTCAACCAGCAGACACCGGTCGTCGCGGTGACCGTGCTCGCCCACAAAGGCATCGTCGCCGGCTTTCCGATCAGCGACATTCTCGCCAAGCCGGTCTCGCAAAATGATTTGGTGGATGCGCTCGAGCGCTGCCAGGTGAAACCGAGCAAAGCCCGGCCCATTCTGGTCGTCGACGACGATGAGACTTCACTGCGGCTAGCCGACGAAATGCTGCGCCAATTAGGCTACCGCACGGTTTGTCTGCCCAACGGTTCCAGCGCGCTCAAGGCCGCTTCCCAAGAAAAGCCCGCGGCCGTCGTTCTCGATCTGGTCATGCCCGAGATGAGCGGTTTTGAGTTTCTCACGCACTTTCGCAAAACCCGCCGCGGCCGGCGCACACCGGTCATCGTCTGGACGAGCAAGGACTTGACCGAAAAAGAGCGCTCGGCGCTTCGCTCTGCGGCCAGCGCGGTCACAAAGAAAACCGAGCAGGCGGACGAACTGCTGTACGAAATCCGCAATATCTTGCGCCAGCCTAGGGCGCTGCCGCCACAGTAGCCCACACAGGAGACAATGCTTACCGCGCATCTCGCCAAGCGAGCAGGCGCGGCAGCGCTATTTGATTCGCCGCCGCGAGCGAGTATCCTCGCACGAGAAATCGGCCGTGAGGAAAATTCGATGCGCTACGAAACTTTCGTTTTCGAGAACGATGCCGGGATCGCCACCATCCGCCTCAACGATCCGGAAAAGCTCAATGCGCTGACCTTTCAAACCTACGCTGACCTGGAACGGGTCATGGCCGATCTGGCCGGCGACGATCAGGTCGGCGTGGTCGTGCTCACCGGAACGGGCAAGGGTTTTTGCTCCGGTGGCAGCGTCGACGGCATCATCGGCCCGCTGCTCAAAATGAACCCCGAGGAATTACACCGTTTCACACGCATGACGTGCAACGTCGTGCAAAATATGCGCGCGCTCAAAAAGCCGATCATCGCCGCGGTGAACGGCATCGCCGCCGGCGCCGGCGCCGTGCTCATGCTCGCCGCCGACTTGCGGATTTTTTCTGATGCCGCGCGCGCGGCTTTTCTCTTCGTCAAGGTCGGATTGTCCGGCGCCGATATGGGCACGCTCTATTTGCTGCCGCGCATCGTCGGTTTGGGGAAAGCTACGGAACTCGTGTATTTCGGCGATACCATCGACGCCCAGGAAGCCCATCGCATCGGCCTGGCTAATCGAGTCGTGCCGGCCGCGGCGTTAATGGACGAAGCGTTGCAATGGGCTCGTCGCCTGCAACGCGGCCCGCTCAGCGCCATTGGCGTGACCAAGGAATTGCTGGAACGCGAAGGCGCTATGAATCTTCAGAGCGCGCTCGATCTGGAAGCGACTGCGCAAGCGCAGTGCATGCAAGCAGCGGATTTTCACGAAGGCTACCAGGCGTTCATGGAAAAACGGCCGCCGAAATTCAACCGCTCCTAAGCAGCCGGGTGAGGAATTCAACGCGACGCTCGCAGGGATTCCACCGCGCGCGCTCACTGCCTTTCAGAATTGCCCGGCTCGATGTTAAACTGACAAAACGAACCGCGCCGCCTTCCTGCGCAATTCTCTAAAATTTAGTAACGGAGACTCTTTTGGCCCAAGCCTTCGGACTCGACTTCGGCACGACCAACAGCGCGCTCGCGTGCGCTACGACGGAGGGCGCCGTTGGCCTAGCGCAGTTCGGCGGCGAGACGACCTTTCGCTCGATTCTGTATTTTGACGAAGACGAAAGCTCAGCGTCGCGCAAGCTTCGGGTGGTTGCCGGGCCGGATGCGATCCACAATTACATCAACGCTAAAACGCCGGGCCGATTGATCCAATCGACCAAGTCCTATCTGGCCAGCCGGCTGTTTACCCAAACGCAAATCTTCGGCGCGACCTATGCGCTCGAAGAATTGATCGGAATCCTGCTGCGCCAACTCCGCCGCGCCGCCGAAGCACAGTTCGGCGAGTTGGGAAAGGCTCTCGTGGTCGGGCGGCCGGTGCACTTCAGCGGCACCAAAGACGACGCCGACGACGAGTTCGCCGTCGAACGGCTGCGGCGCGCTTTCGCCAACGCCGGATTTGATGAAGTGCACTTTCTGCCCGAGCCGATCGCCGCTGCCTACAAATACCAGCACCGGCTCGAACGCGAAGAACTGGCGCTCATCGCCGATTTCGGCGGCGGCACTAGCGACTTCTCTCTGGTCCAGCTCACCCCGCGCGGTTCAAGTGCAAAAGATCCGACGGCTCAAGTGCTCGGCACCGACGGTGTGGGGATCGCAGGCGACGCTTTCGACAGCCGGCTCGTGCGCCGCTTGGTCGCGCCGGCGCTCGGCCTGGGCTCCGAGTATAAATCCCAGTTCGGAAAAATCCTGCCGGTGCCCAACTGGCTTTACGAGCATCTGGAGCGCTGGCACTATCTGTCGTTTCTGAAGACACGAAAGAATCTCGACCTGCTGCGCCAGATTCATTTCCATTCTCTGGCGCCGGACAAAATCGCCGCGCTGATCGAGCTGGTCGATCACGATCTCGGCTATCGGCTCTACCAGGCTGTCGAAAAAACCAAGTGCCGGCTTTCGGACAGCGAAGCCGGCGAGTTTCAGTTCCACGAAGCCGAGGTCGCCATCGACGACCGCGTGCGCCGCAAAGATTTTGAAAGCTGGATTGCGCCCGAGCTCCGGCAAATCGACGGATGCGTCGATCGCCTGCTCGGGCGCTGCGCGATCGGCGCGAACCAGGTCGACGCCGTTTTCATGACCGGCGGATCGTCGTTTGTCCCCGCAATTCGGCGAATCTTCGAGACGAAATTCCCTGGCAAGCCGCTGCGCGTCGGCAGCGAGTTCACTTCCGTCGCCGAAGGGCTGGCGATCTACGCGCTGGAATCACTCGGCTGATTTTCAGCTTCAAACGATCGACAAAGCGGGAAGGAATTCAGTGGGCTTCCGCGAAGTGCTCTGAAATTCAGACGAACAAGTCAGCGCTTTAGCGTCCGAGCAGACGGTCGAGCTCGCCGCGGGAGTCCAATAGCCGCGCATCGTCGTAGCCGCCGATCGGCTCGCCATCGATAAAAATCTGCGGCACCGTATACCGGCGCGAAAGCGTCTCCATTTCCGCGCGGCGCGCCGGATCGCGGGTCACATCGATCTCCTCGAACTCAACTTTTTTGGCTCGCAGCAGCGACTTTGCTCCCGTGCAATACGGACAATAGCTCGTCGTATAGATGACCACCTTGGCCATGTCGGCAAACCTCCAGGAAAATTATAGCAGACTTCTTCGGCTTTCGCCTTGCTTGAACGGGCGCGGCGATTTTGCGATTACTGGAGACGTGAAACTGGTCGGACTCACCGGCGGCATTGCATCGGGGAAAAGCACGGTCGCCAAGATATTCAAAAGCCACGGCGCCGCCATCGTCAACGCCGACGAGTTGGCGCGCGAAGTAGTCGAGCCGGACCGTCCGGCTTGGCAAGAGATCGTCGCCCTGTTCGGTACCCCGGTGCTGCAAGCCGATCGGGTCCTCGATCGGCAAAAGCTCCGCCAGATTATTTTCGACGACCCGACAGCGCGAAAAAAGCTCGAAGCGATCATCCATCCCCAGGTTCGCGCTCTGGCCGAACAGCGGATTCACGAGCACGGCGCCGCCGGTTATGCGGTAGTCGTTTACGAAGTGCCCCTACTCTTCGAAGGCAATCTGCAGGAGTGGTTGCGTCCGGTGATTCTGGTCGCCTGCGATCTCGACACCCAGCGGCGACGGCTGGAGAGCCGCGACAATCTCAGCGCGGCTCAGTCGCAGAAGCATATCGACGCGCAGATGAGCTTAGAGGAAAAACGCCGGCTTGCGGATTACGTGATCGAGAACAACGGCACGCTCGAAGATCTCGAGCGCCAAGTCGAAGCGGTTCTGGAAAAAATCAAAGCTACTTGACCCGTTCCTGATAGGAACCGTCGGTCGGATCGACGCGCACCTTGTCGCCGACCTGAACAAACGGCGGCACCTGTACGGTTACGCCGGTTTCGAGCTTCGCCGGTTTGTAAGATGCGCTCGCGGTCGCGCCTTTCATCGATGGCTCGGTGTCGACCACTTCCAGATCGACCGTGGACGGCGGGTTGATCCCGACCGCCTTGCCGTCATGAAACTCAATGCCAACGATCGAATTGGGCAGCAGGTAATAAAGCAGATCGCCGATATCCTCAGCCGGCAACGTGATCTGATCGTAGGTCTCCGTGTCCATGAACGTGTGCAAATCGCCCTCGGCGTAGAGGTATTGCATCTGGCGGTTGTCGAGGATCGCCTGGTCGACCCGATCTTCGGAGCGGAACTTGTATTCGGTGCCGATACCGGTCCGTAGATTTTTCATCTTCGTCTGCATGAACCCGCGCTTGTTGCCCGGAGTCAGATGATGCACCGCGGTCACCCGAAAAAGATCGCCCTCGTGGATGATAATCATGCCGGGTCTGAGTTGAGTCGCCTGAACCATTGCCTACCTCGTAAAATTTGTTCCCTCTTGGTTAGCAGTTTATCCCGGCAGCTTCAACGTGCGACGGCGGCTCAAAATCATCCAGGCGTCAGGCGTAAAGGCCGCGCCAGAGCATCGCCCGAGTTACCCGGTCGATGCCGATCATCAGCGCCGCAAGACGCATGTCGACCGAGTGCTTCTGGCTCATCGCCAGCACCTCCTGGAACGCCTTGACCAGAATTTCGCGCAGCTTGTTGCTGACTTCGCTTTCGTTCCAAAAAAAGTTTTGCAGGTCCTGCACCCATTCGAAGTACGACACCACCACGCCGCCGGCGTTGGCGAGAATATCGGGGATCACGAACACGCCCTTTTCGTGCAGGATGGCGTCGGCGGCGGGGGTCGTGGGACCGTTGGCGCCTTCGGCGAGAATGCGGCACTGTAGGCGCGGCGCATTTTTTTCCGTGATCTGCATCTCCATCGCCGCAGGAACGAGCAGATCGCACTTGAGCTCCAACAGTTCTTCGTTGGTGATCTTGTCGCCGTAGGGACATTTTTCCAGGCTGTGCGTCTTTTCGGCCACTTCGAGCATTTTACCGATCGGCAGCCCATTCATATCGACAAAGCCGCCGGTTCGATCGGACACGCCGACGATTTTGACGCCGATATTGGCGAGTTCCTTGGCCGCCACCGAGCCGACGTTGCCGAAACCCTGTACGACCGCCGTGCACTTCGGCAGATCGATGCCGAGATATTTCGCCGCTTCGATGATCGTGTACACCACGCCGCGGCCGGTCGCCTCGCGCCGCCCGAGCGTGCCGCCGATCGCCACCGGCTTGCCTGTGACGATCTCGGGCACGGCGTGGCCCTTGTGCTGGGAGTAAGTATCCATGATCCACGCCATCACCTGCTCGTTGGTTCCCATGTCCGGCGCCGGCACGTCGACGTCGGGACCGATGATGTTGATGATCTCAGCGGTAAAGCGTCGGGTCATCGATTGCATCTCGTTGCGCGAGAGTTGCGCCGGATCACAGGCGATGCCGCCTTTCGCGCCGCCGAGCGGCAATCCGACCAGCGAACATTTCCAGGTCATCCACATCGCCAGCGCCGCGACTTCGCCGAGACCGACCGAAGGATGGTAGCGAATTCCGCCCTTGAACGGTCCCAGGACGTCGTTGTGTTGCACCCGGTAGCCTGTGAACACGTGCACCCGCCCGTCGTCCATCCGGGTCGGCACGCTGACGATCAGCGCCCGGTCGGGACGGCGCAAACGCGCGGCGACATTACGATCCACGCCGAGTCTGTCCGCCGCGACGTTGAACTGCTGGATCGCCATCTCGCTGGTCGGACTATGCCATTCTTCGACAGCCATTGTGTCCTCCGACGGAAATTGAGTTGAGCGCGCAAATCTGAAGAGATCGATCAGCCCGGCGGCCAGGTCATCTGTCGGCCACCGAGAAGATGATAGTGCAGATGAAAAACGCTTTGGCCGGCGTCCGGTCCGGAGTTGACGGTAACGCGGAAGCCACTTTCGGCGATGCCGTGATCTCGAGCCAGTTGCGCGGCCACTTGAAAAACCTCGCCGATGATCGCGTGGTCTTCGGGCTCGATGTCGAGGACTCCCGCGATATGCTTGCGCGGAATAATCAAAAAATGGATCGGCGCCTTGGGGTTGATGTCCTTGAAGACGACCACCGAGTCGTTTTTGAATATCACGTTCGCCTTGATCTTCTCGTCGACGATGCCGCAAAACAGGCAGTCGGTCATGGCGTCCTCCAAGCGGTCGTTCATTCGTCGGCGCCGGGCAGGCGCGCGTAGATTTGTTGGCCTTCGATCTCGACCTCGAGCTTCTGGAGCGACAGGCCGAAGCACGGCCCCCAGACGCATTCGCCGGTCGGCGGTTCGAAAACCGCACCGTGGGTCGCGCACATGAGATAACGCTGATCCGAGCTGAAAAACTGATTGTTCACCCAGTCGAGGGTGATGCCGGTGTGCGGACAACGGTTGATATAGGCGAAGTAGTTGCCTTCGAAGTTGACCAGCAGCGCTTCGAGATCGCGCTGGCCGCGGCGCATAGTAAATTTCTTGCTCGTGCCGTGCGCCAGTTCGCCCACCGTGCCGATGCGTTTGCCTAGACGTTGTTTTGGTCCGGTCGTCATGGGTCACTCAGCAAGCGGCCGCAAATCGCCCTGCGGGCAGCCGACAAGAACTTCGCCTCCGTCCACTTCCACCGGCAGGCGATAAAGCGACTCGCCCTTGCACGGTCCGTCGATGCACAACCCGGTGGCGAATTCATAGAGCGCGCCGTGGGTATAGCAGCGCAAAAATCGGCCATCATCGCTGATAAATTCATCGCGCACGAAATCGAGCGGCGTCGGCATGTGCCGACAGCGGTTCACGTAGGCGTGGAAATTTCCCTGATGGTTGACGAGAAATCCGTCCAGCCGGTATTTCCGGCAGATCACCCAGAATTTTTTCACCGAGCCCGGACTGACATCGGCCACTTTGGCGATCACCCGCGCGCCGTCGCGGCTTTCGTCGGCCATGCGGCACCGATCGCGCGCAAAAACCCAGCGATGGATCGCCAGGGCGATCAGGTAAAGCGTGAGAAAAATCAGCGAGAGATAGACGGTGACAACCATGCCGCGATTATGCCGCGCTTCACTCGGGCTCTTTGTCGAGCTGGTCGCGAATCCGCTTCACTTCCGCCGTGCTCTGGCGCCCGGAAATGCCCATGACTTTCATCAGCTCGGTGGTCATCTCCGCGGTCACCTGATCCTGAATGCAGCCCTTGCCCTCGGGATCGGCCTGCAAGAATTTCAAGATTTTTTCTTTGGCGATTCCGGTCTGCTCCAGGCCGTCGAGAAATTGTCCGTAGCTCACCCGCCCGCGCAACTCGGCGACTCGGGCGAGCAGCTGCTTGCAATCGCCGCAGGTCCGTCCAAAAAAGCCGGCGCTCGCGCCGCAATAGATGCATTTGCCCATATCAAAGAAGCGATCCGCGGAATTATTTTTTTACCGCCATCGCGTCGGCCCAAAGGCCCTGGAATTCCTCGCTCAAGAGGCGGTTGGTGGCGACCACGCCGCGATGCCGCGGCACCTCGTTATTGAAGCGCATCGGCTTGCCCTCGCCGTCGACGACTTTGCCTCCGGCCTCTTCCACCATCAGCACGCCGGCGCAGATATCCCACTCGTGAATATTGCGAAAGGTAATCGTGCCGTCGCCGTCACCGCCGGCGACCCTGGCCAGCCGATAAGCGATGCTGCCAACCGGGCAGATTTCGCAGTGATCGACAAAGACTTGGAATTTCTTTTGCGGCTCGGAGCGGCTCACCAGCAGCAACGAACCTTCGATGTCGCGGCGCGCGCTCACCTTGATCGGCGCGTCGTTCATAAATGCGCCCTGGCCGGCCGCAGCCTTGTAAAATTGCTGTTGGGCCGGGTTGTAGACGACCGCGACTTGAGGCCGGCCGTCGAAAACAAGGGCGATCGACACAGCGAACTGCGGCACGCCTTCGATGAATTCCTTGGTCCCGTCGATCGGGTCCACCACCCATACCCGCGACAGGCTCAAGCGCTCGGCATTGTCCTGGTCCTCTTCGGAAAGCCAGCCGTCGGCGGGAAAAAGATCGAGAATGCGCGCGCGAATAATCCGGTTGGCCTCGAGATCGGCCGTGGTGACCGGATTGTTTTTGCTCTTCTCGTGGACGTCGAATTTGCCGTTGAAAAGACTCATCACGGCCGCGCCCGCTTCCTGCGCTGCGCGCTCCGCCCCCGCCAGCTCCCGACTGAACTCAAAGCCGTTCGTCGAATCCATGATTGAAGTCATCGTCTCAATTAGACACCAGAAGCGAAGCTGAGGCAAACGAGCGAGGTCGAACCGCGGAGAGAGCGTGTTCATTCCACAACCAAGTCCGCGAAGGAGCCGAGCAGAGTAGCGCCGGCCGCGCGCATCTCATCGAGCGCGCGCGCGGAATCTTCGCCAGCGAGGTTCACACCGCGAATCGCATCGCATAGAACAACGGCGCCAAAGCCGCCGTGAAGTGCGTCGAGCACTGTGAACTTGACGCAGTAGTCGGTCGCGAGGCCGCCGACATAAATCGTTTGGATTTCGGCTCTGCGCAACAAGACCGCTAGCGGCATTCCCGTAGCATCGCGCCCGTGAAAGGCCGAGTAGCTGTCCTCGTCCGGCTCGGTTCCTTTCGAAACGATCGTAGCTTTTGGATTGAATCTTAAATCGGGATGGAATTCGGCTCCGCGGCTGTGCCGAACGCAATGGGATGGCCACGGTCCGCCACCGCTCTTAAAGTGGCTGGTTTTTTCGGGATGCCAATCGCGGGTCACGATAACCAGCCGGTCGGCCTGGGAAAACTTCTGAATATAGCGATTCAACACGGGTACGACCCGGTCGCCTTCGGAAATCCCCAGGGCGCCGTCGGGACAGAAATCGTTCTGTACGTCCACCACGATCAACGCGGATCGCTGCATCGATTTCAATTATAAAGCATGCTACCGTCGTTGCAATTCAAGCGGTTTGCACCACGAGCCTCGTTCATGCCCATCCAAGCCGTCTTCTTCGACGCCGCCGGAACCCTAATGAAACCGGTCCGCGGCGTCGGCGAGAGCTATACATCCCTGGCCGTCCGGCACGGCAAGGAAGTCGCGCCGGCGGAGGTCATGGCGCGCTTTCGCGAATGCTTCGAGAAGTCGCCACGGCTGGCCTTTCCAGGCGCCGCGGAATCGGACATCGAAATCTTGGAAAGGCAGTGGTGGAAGGATCTCGTCGGCCGGGTATTTGAGCCCTGGGGCCGCTTCGAGAAGTTCGACGCTTACTTCGCGGAGTTGTTCGACTACTTTGCCCAGCCGACAGCCTGGGCGCTCTACCCTGAAGTGATGGAAACTTTGGCCGCGCTAAAACAGCGCGGTTTGATTCTTGACGTGATCTCCAACTTTGACTCGCGCCTGGTGCGCATCCTCGATGGCCTCGGCGCCGGCTCACAATTTGAAAGGATTTTCGTCTCCAGCCGGATCGGCTACGCCAAACCCGACCGGCGCATTTTCGACGCGGCTCTGCACAGCCACGGCCTCACTCCGGCGCAGGCGCTTCACGTCGGCGACAGCGAAATTTACGATCTTGACGGCGCCAGACAGGCGGGGCTCAAAGGCGTTCTCATCGACCGGCGCAAGAATTCCGGCGCGCCCGAATCGATCGACAATTTGCGCGAGATTCTGGCGCTGCTCGATGATTGAAGGACCTGCCGCGAGCGCGCCGCCGTTATATAATATTCACGGAGGATTTTCATGACTTCATCGAGCTGGGAACAGACCGAATCAGACAACAACGTGATGCCGCTTCACGTGAGCAAGCCCGACGGCGCGGGCCCTTTTCCCGCCGTGGTTGTCATTCAACACCAGGGTGGCGTCGACGCGTTCGTGCAGAAAATGACCCGGCGCTTCGCCGATGCCGGCTATCTCGCCGCCGCTCCCGATCTCTATCACCGCGACGGACCCGACTGTAAAGACGACATCGTCACCCGGCGCTCGCGCCTCGCCGACCGAAGAATCGTCAACGATCTCAACGCCTCGGTGGGCTTTTTACAGAATCACAGCTCGGTTGCCGCAGGAAAGATCGGCATCGTCGGCTTCTGCATGGGCGGACGCGTGGTTTATCTGGGCGCTGCAACCGTTCCGCAATTTAAAGCCGCGGTGGCATTTTATCCCGGCAACAGCTTTCGCGCCTGGGGACGCGATTTGCCGTCGCCGTTCGAGCGCACGGCGGAAATTCACTGCCCGCTCCAGGGCCATTTCGGCGCGGACGACGGAAATCCTTCGCCGCAAGACATGGCCAAGTTCGAAGCCGAACTGACCAAGTTCCAAAAACCGCACGAATTGTATTCCTACGCCGGCGCCGGCCACGGATTCATGGACGGCACAAAAGAAAGCTATCGGCGCGCCGCGGATGAAGCGTCGTGGCCTAGGACCATCGAATTCCTGGCGCGGCATCTCGGAACGCCGTAACATCTATCCGGCATCGATGGCGAAAAAGGCTCCCAGCAAAATAACCGATCGCATCGCCGGCGCTGTTCTCGAAGAGCGACAGCGCATCTCGCGCGAGCTGCACGACCGCGTGCTTCAGTTGCTGTCGAGCGTGAGGCTGCGCGCCGATGCTTGCCATCGCCAGTTGCTCGACGATCGCGCCGCGCTCGAAAGCGAGCTCCAGGCGATGGAAGCCAATCTCGACAAAGCGATTATCGAGATCCGCAACGTACTGACGGAAAACCAGAGCGGCGAAGAGCTGCAAGCCGGGACCCTGGAACGGCGCCTCAAGCAGGAGCTGGAGATCTTCTGCGCGCGCACCGGCTTCAAGCTCGATTTTCGCTGCAACATCGGCGCGCACAATCTACCGATCGCGATCGAGCGAGAGCTCTACTTCACCTTGCGCGAAGCAATCCTCAACGCGATACGCCATTCCCGCGCCACCGAGCTGCATCTCCGGCTGAAAACCACCGGCCGCGCCTGCGAAGCCGCGTTGAGCGACAACGGCATCGGCTTCGACGTGGCGAGTGCCGGCGGGTCGAGCCACTACGGCCTCACGGGAATGGGCGAAAGAATTCGCAAAATCGGCGGCGCTTTGACGGTCGAAAGCGCGCCGGGACGCGGCACCAGCATCAAGATCAAAATTCCCCTGGAAGTTTCTTGACCCGGCAAGCGAACGGCACCGAGAAAGCTGCGAGTGCAGTGTCTCTCAAAGGAGAGCACTTATTGTTCGACGTAACTCGTCGAAGTGCGCTCATTGTTTTTCACCACGGAGCACACGAAGAACACGAAGTTCGGAAAAAGCAATGCTACGTCCTTCTCTTACCTTCGTGCCCTTCGCGGTGAGTGGCGAAATCAGGATAGTCTACCAACAGTGTAAGACAGTGCACTAGCGATTCGGATCGCTGGCGGCGAGCTTTTTCAATTTGTCGTCGGTGACGCGAAACACGGTCCACTGATCCATCGCCACCGCGCCGATCTTTTTGTAGAAGTTGATTGCCGGCTCGTTCCAATCCAGCACCGACCACTCCAGCCGCCCGCAGCGGCGCTCCATCGCGATATTGGCCACGTAGCGCAACAGCGCGGAACCGAAGCCGCGCCCGCGCAACGCCTCGTCGACGTAAAGATCTTCGATGTAAATTCCCGGCAGGCCGACGAACGTCGAATAATTGTGAAAGAACAAAACAAAGGCGACCGGCGCGCGCTTGAAATATCCGAGCGCCACCTCCGCCGTGCGGCGCCGGCCGAATAGGGTTTCCTTCAACAGATCTTCGGTCGCGACCACTTCGTGCGACAGGCGCTCGTAGTCGGCGAGCTTCTTGATGAATGAAAGAATAACCGGCACGTCGGTTCGGACGGCCGGTTGAATATGAAATCCTTCTACGCCGGTGTTCTTCATGTCCTCACGAGATCAGCAATCGCGCGCGCCTTCGCGCACAATTGCACGAATGATGAATTTTTATTTCGCCGCTTGCCGCAGCGCGCGCCAGACGCGCTCGGGCGTGAGCGGCAGATCGCGGATGCGCACGCCGGTGGCGCGATCGATGGCATTGCACACCGACGGCGCCACCGAAAGAATCCCGCCTTCGGCCATGCCACGCACACCGAAGGGGCCTGGACCGTCCCCGTTCTCGACGAGCTCCGTGTGGAATTCCTCGGGCACGTCGGCGAAGGTAGGAACGCGATAATCGACCAGATTGGGATTGACGAGCTGGCCGTTGTCGTAGATCAGCTGCTCGAAAAAGGTGTGTCCGATGCCCTGCATCGCCGCGCCTTCTTCCTGCGCGACGCAGTGCTCGGGATGGATCGCCTTGCCGACGTCGGCCACGGAAATAAATCTTTTAAGCTTCACTTCGCCGGTCTCGCGATCGATCTCGACTTCGGCAGTGCCCATGCCGACTTCCCAGAAAACCGGCAGCTTGTTGTCGGTAATCTCCGGGCCGGCTTCGCCGCGTCCGATCATTTCGCCGCCCGAGCCTTTGCCGAAGCGGCGCTCGAAAGCTTCCTTGAAACTCAGGCGCGATTCGCCGCAGATCAAGGCGCCGTCGGCGACCTCGACTTGCGCCGGCTTGACGCCCATCACCTGCGCGCCGATTTTGATGAACTGCTGCTTTAGATCGCGGGCGGCTTTCTGCACCGCCGTTCCCATCAACGTCGTGGACCGGCTCGATCCCGTCGAGCTGTCGTACGGCGTCACTTTGGTATCGGCGCCGAGCATGCGAAAACTCTCCATCGGCAAGGTCAGCTCCTCGGCGGCGATTTGAGTCAACGTCGTGCGCACGCCCTGCCCCATCTCGGTGCTGCCGGCAGCGATATTGGCGACGCCGTCGGATTGCATGCGGATCATCGCCACCGACACCGGAGTCGCTCCGGCATTGGTGATCGCACAGCCCATACCGACCGCAGCATGCCGCTTGTTGAGCGATTTCTTCCAGCCGCTCGCCCGCAGAAGAGTCTTGAGACTCGACGGCAAATTGGCGTCGATGCCTTTGAGTCCCGGCCGCAGTTCCTGTCCGGCTTTGAGCAGATTCTTCATGCGCAGCTCGGCCGGATCCATGCCGAGCTTGGCGGCGAGGATTTCGATCTGTGATTCGCCGGCGTAAATCACCTGCGGCGCGCCGATGGCGCGGTAGGAACCCGCTGATCCGGTGTTGGTGTAGACCTGATAGGCGTCGGTGCGAATGTTGGGAATCCAATAGGGACCGAGAATGCGCGTTGCCGAGCGCGCCGTCACCTGCGGGCCGTTGTCGTCGTAGCCGCCGGTGTCGAGATAGATCTCCGCCTCGCGCGCCATGATCGTGCCGTCGCGCTTGACGCCGGTCTTGATGCGCACGCGCGCGCCGTGACGGCGCACGGTGACCATCGATTCTCCGACGGAGTTGCAGATCCGCACGGGCCGACCTGCCTTACGCGCCAGCGCGACCACCAGCGGCTCGAATTTAGTGTAGGACTTGCTGCCGTAACCGCCGCCCAAATAGTTGATGATCAGGCGCACTCTTGATGCCGGCAGTTTGAACAGCTTCGAAATGTCGCCACGCACCTGAAACGGGTGCTGCGCCGAGGACCAGACGGTGATCTCGTCGCCGTCGTGATGCGCGATGACCGAATGCGGCTCCATGGCGTAGTGATAAACCATGGGAAAAGTAAAAATGTCTTCGACGACTTCGTCGGACTCGGCGAAGCCGGCGTCAGCGTCGCCGCGGCGCACTTTCTCGTGCGTGCCGATGTTGCCGGTCTTGTCATCGTGCACCAGCGGCGCGTCCTTTTTGGTCGCCGCCTCAATGCCGACCACGGCCGGCAGTTCTTCGTAATCGACCTGTATCCGCTCGAGGGCTTCCTCTGCCGTAGCCGGATCACTCGCCGCCACCGCCGCCACCGGCTCGCCAACGTAGCGGACTTTGTTCATGGCGATGATCGGCCGGCCGTTGTAGATCGGGTTGAGATCGGCGATGTCGGATGCGGTCAAAACCGCGAAGACGCCCGGCGAGGCCTCAGCTTCCTTCGCGTCGATGGCGCGAATCCGCGCGTGCGGGAACGGGCTGCGCAGAATTTTGCCGTAAAGCATGCCGGGAACCGTAATATCGCCGACGAATTTTGCTTTGCCGGTTACTTTGTCGAGGCCGTCCACGCGCGGAACGCTGTGCCCAACGTATTTGAGAGGTCGCTTCGCCATGCTTTCTCCAGGTGAAAATACTGCATCGAACCTAACAAAGCGTTTCCACCAGTGCAACAAATCACCGCCGATTGGGAAATCACTTGGACTTCGGCTATAAGCGTCGCATGCGTTTCGACGCCAGACTTATTCGCGGAACGTTGATTCAACGCTACAAGCGATTTCTCGCCGATGTGCGTCTCGACAACGGCGAGGTCATCACCGCGCATTG